>MDTG01076381.1_pt1 | contig 18894 bp, 18 predicted proteins | sample 811421 | NCBI WGS metagenome assembly MDTG01 (sample SAMN05326645, study PRJNA326480) | marine metagenome | isolation source: seawater | place: Pacific Ocean: South East | collected 2011
ATCATTGTTGCTGATAGTCATCATTCGCGTGTGCTGTTTCTGCGCAATCCAAGCTTCAGATGATTGGCTGCTATAATGAAATCAAAAGTTAGAATCATAGCGCGGCTTGATATTAAAGCTCCAAATTTGATCAAAGGAATAAACTTAGAGGGGGTGCGAGTTGTAGGTGATCCTCAAAAATTTGCGACTGACTATTACTTGAATGGGATTGACGAGATCATTTATATGGACGCGGTTGCAACTCTTTACGGGCGAAATAATTTGTCTGAAGTTGTAATGCGGACAAGTGAAAATATTTTTGTTCCTCTAACGGTTGGTGGCGGCATCCGTTCCTTAGAAGATGTCGACCAGTTGATGGCATCAGGTGCAGATAAGGTCGCGCTGAATTCTGCTGCAATTAAAAACCCAGACCTAATTTCAAAAATAGCAAAAAAATATGGGTCACAGGCGGTTGTTTTATCAATCGAAGCTAAAAGAATTGGCACAGGGAGTGATTGGGAGGCGTACATTGATAATGGGCGCGAGAAAACAGGAATTGATGTGCGTCAGTGGGTAGATCTAGCCGTACCGCTTGGCGTTGGAGAAATTCTTGTTACTTCTGTTGATCAAGAAGGTACACAGCTTGGCTTTGATGTGGAACTCATGAAGATTGTATCGGATCGTGTGTCTATACCGGTAATCGCGTCGGGTGGGATGGGGGCGTTAGATCATGCTAGCGATGTTGTTTTGAATGGTAATGTGGATGCAATTGCCATCGGACACCTCCTTCATTATCAGAAATTGAAATTGGCTGAGTTGCGTAGTTTCCTGTTAAGGAAAAATATTGAGGTTGTCGAGCATGCAAGTGGTGCATTTATGTGATTATGGGATTGGAAACACCCTTAACGTAAAAAGGGCTTTTGAAAAAGTTGGGGCAAAAGTCCATGTCTGCAAAACTGGTAGTGAAATAGAAAATGCAAAAATTCTGATTATACCTGGTGTTGGTGCGTTCTCGGATTGTATGAATGCCTTCTTGAGCCTAGGATTCGAAAAAAAAATCGAAAAATTGGTTTCCAACGGATGTTGGATTTTAGGAATCTGCGTTGGCATGCAAATGCTCGGGGAGCACAGTGCTGAGTTTGGCTCTCACAAAGGGCTTGGATTGATCAACGGATCGGTTAAAAAAGTCGGTCACGGAACGCAATTTAGTGCAGACATAAAGCTGCCACATGTTGGTTGGTCAACGGTGTTAAAGTCAGATAGTCACGTGAACTCCGCTGATGAGACTTTAACGCTTAATCAATTGCCGTTTTATTTTGTTCATTCTTATGAATTTAGACCATCCAATAGAGAGCACTTTTTGGCCACTACGAGTTATTTTGATCTAGAGGTGGTGGCGGCTGTGAAGAGAGATCGGGTGATTGGAGTACAATTTCATCCCGAGAAAAGTGGCGATGCAGGCCTAATTTTCCTGCGCAGCTTTTTAGCCATGGCTGGTATGAATTCATGATACCTATTCTAGTTTTTGGTTCTGGTGGTCACGCCGGTGTTGTGCAAGATGCAATAGAGGCTAGTGCCGAACAATACCTACTAGGTCTGGTTGTGGAGGACGAACTAAATATTGGCGCAAAAGACGCGGCTATTTTTGTTGAAAGTGAGTTGCCTTCAACCTACAAAACCATTGAATTTATGTGTTTTTTGGCAGTTGGAGAAGGTAAAAAAAGGCTCCAATTGGCTGAAAAGATAGGGCGTATTTTACCCAAAATTTGCTTTGCTACCGTGACGCATCCGCTTTCCAATCGGCTTTCAGGGAGCACTTTAGCGCAAGGCTCATTCGTTGCTGCTGGCGCTACCATTGGTGTTGGCACCAAAGTGGGTGAGCATGTCTTGATAAATACAAATTCATCAGTTGACCATGACTCAAAGATAGAAGCCTTCTGCTCCATCGCTCCAAATGTAGCTATTGGTGGGAACGTTGTTATTGAGCGCGGTGCATTCATTGGAATAGGCGCCACCATATTGCCGGGCATCAAAATCGGTAAAAATGCTGTAGTTGGCGCCGGCGCTGTTGTCGTTAAAGACGTCCCAGCTAATAAACTGGTTCTTGGGATTCCGGCCAGAGTAGTTCAAAAGTGAGGATTTTAGAATTGGGGCGCAGGTGATCCCGTGAAAAATAAATGTCAAATTGAGCGAGCGAAATGAATAATAAAAAATTTTTAGTTACTGGTGCTGATGGCTTCATTGGTTCTCATCTAGTGGAAGAGCTTGTCAAAAGTGGACAAGACGTAAGAGCTTTTGTGGCTTATAACTCATTCAACTCTTGGGGCTGGTTGGATTCAACAGATAAAGAAATAATCAACAGCGTTGAAATAGTCGCTGGAGATATTAGAGACCAGAATGGCGTGCACAAGGCAGTTGAAGGTTGCGATGTGGTTCTCCATTTGGCGGCACTAATTGCAATTCCTTTTTCGTACAATTCTCCAAACACCTATATAGAAACGAATATTTTAGGAACATTGAATGTTCTGCAGGCTGCAAAAAATTGTGGTGGAGTAAAGGTGATTCAAACATCAACCAGTGAGGTTTACGGAACAGCTAAATACGTGCCGATTGACGAAAATCATCCATTGAACGGGCAGTCGCCATATTCTGCATCAAAAATTGGCGCTGACCAAATTGCATACTCCTTTTTCTCATCATTTGATTTGCCTGTAACTATCGTTCGGCCATTTAACGTTTATGGGCCAAGACAATCTGCGAGAGCAATCATTCCATCTGTCATCACCCAAATCCTCAATGGTAAAGAGGTCATTCAGCTTGGCTCTCTAAGCCCAACGCGTGACTTTACCTACGTGCTTGACACAGTGCGTGGCTTTATAGCCGCCGCCAATAGCGAAAACGGCGTCGGTCAGGTTATTAACCTCTCATCAAACTTTGAAATATCTATTGGTGATTTGGTTGTGTTAATTGCAAGCGCACTTAACAAAGACGTGGATGTGATTTCTTCGGAGGAGAGGATTAGACCAAAAAATAGTGAGGTGCATAGATTGTGGGGTGATAACAAGAAAGCCTACGAGATGATTGGCTGGAAACCATTCCATATTGGCGATGAAGGACTTCAAGCTGGAATTCGGAAGACAATCAGTTGGTTTGAAGACGAAAAAAATCTAAGGTTGTTTAAGCACAACATTTACAACGTCTGATCATCATAAAAATGGAAAATCAAACATTAGAGCTAGCATCTGAATTTGTTGATTTGCTCTTCTCAGTATTACCCAATGACAAAATGTTGCCTCTCCACGAACCAGATTTTTTCGGTAATGAGCAGAAATACCTAGCTGATTGTGTAAAATCTGGCTGGGTTTCTTCAGTTGGGAAATATGTTGATCAATTCGAAGCGGATTTAGCTAATTTCACTGGCGCAAGCAACGTTGTCGTGGTTGTAAATGGTACTGCAGCACTGCATATCGCTCTCATTATAGCCGGTGTTAAGCGTGACGATGAGGTATTGGTGCCAGCAATGTCATTTGTGGCAACTGCCAATGCAGTCAGTCATGCTGGCGCTATTCCAAATTTTGTAGATGTGAGCCAAGACACACTTGGAATGTGCCCGAAAAAGCTTAAAGACTATCTCAAATGCAGTACTGAACAAACATCGGGCGGTATAAGAAACAAAGACTCAAAACGATTTCTGTCTGCGATCGTGCCGATGCATACTTTTGGCAATCCTTCTGAGATTGATAAAATATGTGAAATTGGTTTGGAATTTGGCATCCCTGTGGTTGAAGACGCTGCTGAAGCTCTTGGTAGTTATTACAAGGGTAGACACTTAGGCACTTTTGGAGAAATTGGCGTTCTCAGTTTTAATGGCAATAAGATAATCACAACGGGCGGTGGCGGAGCACTGCTTTTTAATGACCCAGACCTAAGTGCTTACGCCAAGCATTTGACGACCACTGCAAAGGTGCCCCACCCATGGAATTTTTATCATGACCGGGTAGGGTGGAACTATCGTATGCCAAATATAAACGCTGCATTAGGATGTGCCCAATTAGAGTCGATCAACCAAAAATTGCATAACAAGAAGATATTGATGAAAAGATATAAAAAGGCATTCGAGGCATCAAAAAATTTCAAATTTTTTGCTTCGAAATTATCTTGTAATCAAAATAACTGGTTAAATGCCGTATTGCTCAATAATCCATCCAACACCTTAAAAGAAGCAATAATTGAGAAGGCAGTTTCTAGAGGTTTTGGGGTTCGCCCTGCCTGGAACCTACTTAATAGCCTTCCGATGTATGAGGAATGTCCTTCGGATAATTTGTCTGCATCCAAAATGCTCTTTGATTCAATAATTAATGTTCCCAGCAGCCCGCAACTGATCGATTTTGGATAACATGAAACGAAAAGTCTGTGTCGTAACGGGATCACGAGCAGAGTACGGACTATTGTATTGGCTGCTCACCGACCTTGTTGCTTCCAACAATTGTGATCTCAACCTTGTTGTTACAGGTATGCATTTGGCTCCTGAATTTGGGCACACCGTCACTGAGATTGAAAACGATGGATTTAAAATCGATGACAAAGTCGAAATGTTGTTGTCCAGTGATAGTCGGCTTGGGACAGCAAAATCGACAGCACTCGGGATAATCGGCTTCGCTGAAGCCTTCACGCGATTGCAGCCAGATATCGTAGTTCTGTTGGGCGATAGATTTGAGATTTTTGCTGCCGCACAAGCCGCGATGTTTCTTGGTATTCCATTAGGCCATATCCACGGGGGCGAGGTCACCGAAGGAGCGATTGATGAGTCAATGCGGCACGCAATAACGAAGATGTCTCATTTGCACTTTTGCTCCGCGGAAATACACCGGCAAAGATTGATACAACTCGGAGAGGATCCGACGAGAGTATTCAATGTAGGCGCAGCAGCGTTAGATGGTGTTTATAGGTTGGATTTGATGACAAAAAGCCAACTCAGCGAAGAGCTCAAAATTGATTTTGAAAAATGTAACCTGCTTGTGACTTTTCATCCGGCAACCTTAGCGGCGGCTGACGCAGAATTTCAATTTAAAGAACTCGCAAAAGCTTTAAAGAAATTGCCAAATACAAACTTTATATTCACGCTTGCCAATGCTGATATGAACGGCCGTGCAATAAACAAATTGGTTCGAGAATTTGTTGCCAACAATAAAGACACTAGTTGCTACTTCGAGTCACTTGGGCATCTTCGCTATCTTTCTCTTTTGAAGACGGTAGACGCTGTTATTGGCAATTCTTCTAGTGGCTTAATCGAAGCGCCAGCTTTTGGTTTAGGAACACTAAACATCGGTGATCGCCAAAAGGGACGGTTGAAAGGACCAAGCGTTTTTGACTGTAAAGCAAATGAAGAGTCGATTTCTAACGGTCTAAATGTCGTCCTTTCGGATGACTTTAGAAAAAATGCCCGGATGTCTCAAAATCCCTATGGGAACAAGCCTCCATCTTCAAAAATGGTAAAAGTTCTCTGTGATTTTCCACTGGACAAAATAACTCATAAGAAGTTTTTTGATCAATTTATGGAGTAAAAACGTGCGGCATTTAACAACTAACTTGCCTTTATGTTCGATCATAGCAGAGGTGGGCGTAAACCATGATGGTTCTCTTGATAAAGCACTTAACTTAATTGAGGCCGCAGCTAACGCCGGTGCAGATGTCGTAAAGTTTCAGACATTCATCCCAGAAAACATTGCAACAAAGAGAGCGCCGAAGGCAAAGTATCAACTCCAAAATTCAAGCCCAACTGAGACCCAGCTTGAAATGCTTAAAGCACTAACGCTTTCAGCTGACGAATATAAGGAATTGTTGAAACATTGCGGTCATTTAAATATTGATTTTTTATCGACGCCATTTGATTTGGAAAGCTTGCATTTTCTTTGTGAGCTTGGTGTAAAAAAAATCAAAATCGGCTCGGGTGATTTGAATAATGCGCCACTCCTATTGGCCGTAGCTAGAACCCAATTGCCCGTAATATTGTCAACTGGCATGTCGACGCTAAGCGACATAGAAGAAGCAGTTAGTGTGATGGCGTTTGGGTATAGTCGCGCTAATGAAAAGCCGTCAAAAACTGGATTTTTTGAAGCATGGCAAGACGAAGCCACTAGAAGCCAACTTCGAACACAAGTCACACTGCTACACTGTACAAGCCAATATCCTGCGCCATTCGATGAAGTGAACTTAAGGGCGATGGCCACCCTTGAGAATGCCTTCGGTCTTGAGATTGGATACTCAGACCACACTAATGGTATAAGCATACCAATCGCGGCTGCCACTCTGGGTGCAAGCGTAATCGAAAAGCATATTACCTTGGACAAGGCATCAGCCGGTCCTGACCATGCCGCCTCGCTGGAGCCGACAGAGTTTAAGAATATGGTGGACGGAATCCGTGAAGCTTGTCTTGCGTTGGGATCTTGCAAAAAAACCGTTTCGCTATCTGAGATATCTACAAGGGAAATTGCAAGGAAGAGCCTAGTTGCCAATATCGAAATAGAAAAAGGCGATATTATTTCCGCTGATAAAATTGGTGTTAAAAGACCAGCAAACGGACGCCCTCCTATTGATTACTGGGAAGTGCTTGGCACTAAAGCGTCAAAGAAAATTATGAAAGACGAATTACTCTAATGTGAACTAAACTTATCAGCCGGTTCTTCGAATTAAATTTATTAAGGTCAAAGTTATGACTTCTAATCTGAGTGAAAAGTCTTTCGGTATAATTGGCGCTGGAAGAATGGGCCGAGCTCATATTCAAGCTGCTCAATCCTTAGGCATGGTTTGCAAGTTTATCTGTGATGTAGACCACTCCAATCTGACGGCTGCAAAAGACATATGTAATGCTTCTGAAACAAAAATTTTTGAGAGCTTGGAAAAGCTGCAGGCAGAATTTGTTTCAACTGATTTGGTGGTTGTAGCTACTACAACTGACGTAAGGGCAAACATTGTGCAGATGTTCGCCTCTAAACCGATCCAAGCAATTCTCTGTGAGAAGCCGATGGCATCATCGGTTTACGAGTGCTCTTCGATGATCGAGCTTTGTCGTAAAGCAGGTATACGTTTAGCGGTAAACCATCAAATGAGATACATGGACCAATACACCATTATTGCGGATGCATTGAAGAGTGGCCGGTATGGCGAACTTTGTAGCATGACTGTGGTGGGTGGGTGTTTTGGCTTAGCTATGAACGGATCTCATTATATCGAAGCATTTAATTGGTTGAGCAATAGCACGCCAAAAGCAGTCACCGCGTGGTTTGCTAAATCTGATTTGCCAAATCCTCGTGGGCCGCACTTTCGTGATCAAGCTGGCGAGGCAAGGTTGATATCAACTAGTGGACAACGCTTGTTATTGAATTGTGGCGTAGATCAAGGTCACGGAATGACGGTTGTGTACGCCACTAGTTATGGTCACCTTTTTGTCGATGAGTTGAATGGCTATTGTCACGGAGCATACAGAAAAGAAAAGTACAGGGATCTTCCTTCTACTAGGTATGGCATGCCAGTTGAGGAAGACCGTATAACATTTGACCCCGCAGATAACATTCATCCAACAAGCCGGGTAATTTCCGATTTAATGCTTGATGCCAATTATCCGGACGGAAATGCAGGAAAAAATGTAGTGTCCTCCCTAGTGGCAATGTGGGAATCCGTAGACTCAGGTAATTCGACTGTTACGGTTTCCAAACTTGGAAACAAAGTTAAGAGAAAGCTGCCATGGGCATGAAAAATACTTATCGCCAGCTGGTTGATGTAACGAATTCAGTTGATGTGGTTCAGCTGGGAACGAAGGCAGGTGAATGCGCATTGTTGCTACAAAAAGCAAAAACAAAATTTATTTGTGTAGTTGATGAGTCTAGAAAACTCGTCGGCACTGTCTCAGACGGAGACATCAGAAGATCATTTTCGTTAGGGCACAACGCTAATAGCCTCGTTGATGAAGTGATGAATTCAAATCCGACGATGATCGTTGAAAATCAGGAATTTAACTCCATAATTCCTACCTTGATCGAAGCGGGAATTTTTATGGTTCCTAAAGTAACGCGGTCTGGCAACTTAGCGAGTATTTTTAAGGTTACCGAAAGCCAAGAGAGTGAAGAGAGATGTAACCTGGCGTTTATTATGGCTGGCGGTCGTGGTCAAAGGTTAATGCCATTAACCAAAAACCAACCCAAACCTCTAATTGAGATTTCAGGTAAACCAGTCATAGTACATACAATCGAAAAACTAAAACGAGAGGGTATCCGAAGATTTGCTATTTCTGTGAATTATTTGGGGGACATGATCAAAGAGACATTAGCAGATGGAGAAAAATTTGGGGTCGATATAATATACATAGAAGAAAAACAGCCGTTAGGGACGGCAGGCAGCTTGGGGTTATTAGAGGCACAAGCGGATCCAATAATCGTCACGAACGCAGATTTGATCTGTGACTATAATGTCTCAGATCTTCTTTATCCCATGAGCGAGCAAGTGGATGCAGTGATTGCTGTTCGACAGGTAGATTATACTCTTCCATACGGTGAGGTGCATACAACTAAGGAAGTTGTCACTAAAATTACAGAAAAACCAACCTTGATGTTTAACGTCATGGCCGGGATCAACGTTTTGAGCCCAACTGCACTAAAATTCGTTGAACGAAATAATTATCTAGACATGCCCGAACTTATTACGAAGTTAATTTGCAACAATAAGATAGTTAGATCCGTTCCATTAAATGGACACTGGATCGATGTAGGAAGCCATGCTGATCTTGATGCAGCTCGAAATATGTCTCGAGAGGTTTCACTTTGATTGGCAATTTTGAGGTTGTTGCAATAATTCCGGCTCGCGGTGGAAGCAAGGCGATAAAAAACAAAAATCTAAGGAACCTTGGCGAAAAACCATTGGTTTGTTGGCCGATTAATTCGTCGCTTGAAGTCTCTGAGATAGATCAAGTTATCGTCTCAACTGATGACATTGCTATAGCTGAAGTTTCTGAAAAATGTGGTGCAACGGTGCAATTTAGACCGCCTGAGTTAGCTACCGATAGGTCGCTAGTGATCGATACCATAAGAGATTTGATCCCTAAAATTTGCAAAGAAAAGGATCGGCGTTATATCTTTTTGTTACTTGAACCAACATCACCATTTAGATCGTCGAACACCATTCGTCGTTGCATAACCCGAATAGTCGATGATGGCTTTGACTCAGTCGCAACATTCAGCGAAGCAGCAATAAACCCGGAAAGGGTTTGGACAATTAAAAAAGGCATTCCTGCTCCCTATATTGACGGCGCAGTCCCTTGGCTGCCAAGGCAGGAATTGAAACCAGCATATGAATTGAACGGCGCCGTTTATGCCTTTATTGCAGACCAGTTACCGAAGACAGGACATAGCCTGCTTTTTGGTAATTATGCTGGTGAGATCATTTCTCAAGACGAAGTAATTGACATTGATACTGAAAAGGATTTGAAAGTCGCTAATGCCTTACTCGCAACCTGATAAAGCCCCAACACTTTTCGATCTTTTTTCTCTTAAAGGCAAGAACGCTGTGGTAATCGGCGGTTCAGGCCTCTTGGGCGGCGAAATTAGCTACGCCTTCGCAGAGATGGGTGCGAGGCTGATCATCGCTAATAGAAACTTCAAAAAAACGGAAACGTTTATTGATACTCTCAGCTTTCGTTATCCAACCGTACAGGCAACCGCTCTCAGCGTGGATATATCTTCTAAAAAATCAATCGCAACCTTCGCTAAGCAAGTCGCATCTGAGTTAGATGGAGGCTTGGATATTCTTGTAAATTGTGGATGGTCGGGAAATAAGAATTCGTTCGAAAGTATCACAGATGAGGATTGGGATAACGACATTGAAGTATGTTTAAACGGTGTCTTTCGTACGACGAAAATGCTTGTGCCACTGTTGTCCCGCCGAAAGGGTAATATCCTTAATATTGCATCTATGTATGGTCACGTCGCCCCAGATTATAGATTGTATGATGGTGATAGGTTCGCCAACCCACCCAGCTACGGCGCCGCAAAAGCGGGCGTCATTCAATTAACAAAATACCTTGCTAGTTTTCTGTCCCAGCATGAAATACGAGTTAATTGTATAAGCCCTGGACCATTCCCATTTGAAAAAACACAAGATGAAAGTCCAGAGTTTATCCGTCGGCTATCTGAAAAAAACCCGATGAGTCGTATTGGCAACCCACATGAATTAAAGGGTGCAGCACTCCTTCTATGCTCCAATGCTGGAAGCTACATCACTGGACAAAATTTACGTGTTGACGGCGGTTGGTCCATATGGTGATGCGAATTGGAATGATTGGATTTAGTGAAGGCAATGGGCATCCTTACTCGTTTTCAGCTATTGTAAATGGATACGATAGGACCGCATTCAGATCATCGAATTGGGAGGTAATAGCAAACTATCTCGATTTGAGGGCGGAGGCTGATTTTGGTTTTGATGGGATAGAGGTGACCCATGCTTGGTCAGAATGTGTGGCGAGTACAAGGCAACTTTGTAAATCTTGTCATATCGGAGTTGCTTGTAATGACCTTTCAGACATGTTTGGTGAAGTCGACGCGGTGATCATCGCCAGAGATGATTGGGAAATTCATCATGAACTTGCAATCCCATTCCTTGAACGTGGATGTTATGTATTCGTTGACAAACCATTAACGCTGAATGAGGCTCAACTTACTGACTTTTCAAGTTTTCTGTATGAAAAAAAACTTATGTCCTGCTCTGGGTTTAGGTTTTCAACGGAAATTTCATTAATCAAAAATATTTTAAAAGATATCGGTCCAATAAGAACAATAACTGGTACCGTCGTAAATGACTTACAGAAATATGGAATACATTTAGTCGATGCAATAAATGGAGCTGGAATTGATCTAGGGTCGCCGACAGAATTGACTCGCCTGCCAAGCGGTGCATCGACATTCAATATCTTATACGAAAATGGGACAAATTTTTTGCTGAATTGCCTCGGCAATTCAGCAAAGGTTTTTCATTTGAGTTTTTTTGGTCAGTCTGGCGTTGCTCACGTGGATTTAGAGGATAACTTTGGTGCCTTTAAAGCAACATTAAAAAGTTTTTTTGATTTATCGGCTAATAAGCAGGCAATTCCGGCATCGGAGACCATTGAGACAATGAGCCTGCTGAGGACGTTAAAAAACTTGAACGTTGGCCAGTGCGAGCGACTACACAAGGTTAAGGGATAGTGTTTATTGGCGTATGCAAAAAAACTTTCTGGAACAATTGCTATTGTCACTGGCGGAGCTGGCATCCTAGGAGCTGAATTTTGCAAAGTGTTAGCGTTAAATGGAGCGAGCGTAGCCGTACTGGATGTTAATAAGGAAAGCGCAACACAATTATCTAAAGAGCTTCAATCGCAATATCCAGATGGTAATTTTTTGGGAATTGGTTGTGACCTTAAGAGTGAGGTTGAGATTGAAAAAGCAGTCAAACGAGTGACCGATGAAATGGGGCGCGTTGATATCCTTGTAAACAATGCCGCTAGCAAGACTGCTGACCTGGCAAATTTTTTCCAGCCCTTTGAAGATTATTCACTCGACACTTGGAAAGACGTGATGTCTGTCAATGTGGATGCCATGTTTCTTACTGCAAGAGCGGTAGGAAAACGGATGAAAGCTGACGGTAAAGGCGGGAAAATTGTGCAAATTGCTTCTGTCTATGGGTGCGTGGGACCTGACGCCTCTATCTATAAGGGATCAAAGTATTTGGGGGTAGAGATTAACACTCCCGCGGTTTATTCGGCTTCAAAAGCGGCTGTTCTTGGGTTAACCAAATACTTAGCAACCTACTGGGGTTCATCTGGTATTCGAGTAAACTCTATATCTCCGGGCGGAGTGGCCAGTGGACAAAACGATGAGTTTGTGAACAGGTATTCTGCAAAGGTACCAATGGCAAGAATGGGAGAAAGAACCGAAATAGCTGCAACTTTGCTTTTTCTAGTGTCAGAAGATTCTAGTTACATAACTGGTCAAAATATAATTGTAGATGGTGGATTTACTGCATGGTGAACTGGCCTTTTACTTCTAGTACCGTGGAAATTGTGTATGGCCTAATCAAGTGTTGCACCTGTTTCAAAGCAAAAAAGGGGTATCCCAAGACTGCTAATGTTGGATTAAGGTCAACTGAATGCCAATGATTTCAAAAATTACGGGCTTACCAAACAATACGACGACGTTTCTTTTGGAAGAGTTTTCTAGACACAAAAAATTTTTGTCTTTGAATCTTGTCGGCGCTGTTCTCGCGGCTGCGCTAGAATTGCTCGGTCTAGGGCTTGTACTACCGATTATATGGCTTTTGGTTTACCCAACTGCAATCGAAACCGCCCCTTTCATTGTCTCGATATCTCAGATTACTGGCTTAAACAGCGAAACCCAGATTACACTGACGCTTATATTCTTGGTTATCCTGATCGTAATTTTTAAATCGGCATACACCTACGGCTTTAATGCATGGCAAGCAAAGCATTTTGCACAATGGAAAACTGAATTAAGCCGCCGTATGATGCAATTATATGTAAATTGCCCATACACCATATATTTGGAAAAAGGTCCAAGCGAAGTTGTAAGAAATTTGACTCTTTCCACAATAGCCTTTGATCAATACATAAAATCGGCACTCAACTTATCGGTTTATGGAATAGTAGCGCTGTCAATCACTGGATTGCTGTTCATGCTGATGCCAGAGCAGTCATTGATTTCGGTCATTATGTTAGCCATGACCACTATCTTAGTGCACGGAGTTACAAAGGGGCGATTGCTAAAGACCAGTGAAGAAAGCAACATTATATTTCAACAAAGGCAACTTTGCATAAATCAGGCTATTGGTGCCATCACAGAAACTAAGGTTTTTGGCAAAGAAGAATTCTTCTTAGATCAGTTTGCCGCTTTAGAAAGCCAGGCCTTTAATAGGCGGGCGTTCCAAGACAAATTGAGTGTAATCCCAAGCATTGCGCTTGAGGTAGTTATTGTAGCGTGTTTGCTTGGGATCATTGGCCATTTAGTGCTCTTTGTCGGCACCAAAGAAGACGCAATCGTCGTTTTGGGCTTGCTCTGTGCTGCAATATTCCGGTTGCTGCCACTAATTATTAGATCACTAAGCTGTTTACAACTCATAGCAATGGGTAAACCAAGCCTTAATTTGATGGTCTCTGAAATAGAGGCGATTGAGCACACGAATAAAGAACAAGCCGACATTCCTCCAAAAAATTTGAGTGAGTGGCAAAAAATAGAGTTGCGCAGCGTGTCATTTACCTATCCCGATGGTTGTCTTGCTCTTGATGACATAAATGTTGAAATCTTTAGAGATGAAAAAGTCTGTTTCCTTGGTCAGTCAGGTTCGGGGAAGACAACAATCCTCATGCTTTTGCTTGGTTTGCTTGAACCAACAAAAGGCCAAATTTTGGTTGATGGTCAGCCACTTTCCGATCCGGCAATAAAAAAAGGCTGGCAGTCAACAATCGGCTTCGTACCACAAGGATTGTTTATAATAAGTGGTTCATTAGCTAATAATGTGGCCTTTGGCGAAGATCACTATAACGAGGAAGCTGTAAAAGCCGCATTAAGCAAGTCACAACTTGGCGACTTTATGAAAAGTAGGGGCGGAGTGAATTTTGATGTTGGCGAGTTGGGGCAAAAGTTATCAGGAGGACAAAAACAACGTCTGGCCATTGCGAGGGCATTGTATCGGCAACCTTCGGTTCTAGCTCTTGATGAGGCCACGTCATCAGTGGACCATTTGACCGAAAATGCCTTAATGCGTGAGCTAGTAAGTGAGAATTTTGTGTCGACTGTTTTTTCAATTACTCACCAAATTGCATTGGCAAAGGATTTTGACAAAGTAATTTTGCTATCTCATGGTTCTGTGCTTGGGGTGGGTACATACGACGAGTTGCAAAAACATTATCAACACGGTTCGAAAAGCTAGTTAGCGCGTAATGTTCAGATTCAACAACATTGAGCGAGTACATCGTCTGGTTTTGGCGAACATTCAATAGGAGTTATACCAGCAAGAGGTGGCTCTAAGCGCATCTCAAAGAAAAATATTTTCAAAACAAAAGACTTTTTTGATCAATCTGTGCACAGGTTACTTTATGCTACGTTCTCGCAGCATAGATCTTAATAAAGATGTAGTCTTAGCCATTGGTGAAACCGTCGCTAATTTGGCTGTGTAATGGAGTAATGAGCTTTTTTATCTGATAATGAACTTAGTACCGCACTCAGATGGGTGTGTTTCCTCGACGATGTTTGCCGCCGCTATGTATCAACTCGTCACAAAGGTCAATCAATCGGGTTTCACACAATCCGTCTAACATGCCCCATTTTTTTGCGCATTCTTGTTGGGTTCGTTTCAGGCTTGTAACGTATTCTCTATTCGAACACAGATTACCTAAATGAAGTTTAAAACCCTTTAAAGAGTTCACGGAAATTACTGCAGGTTCGAGCGTGTAATCCTCGTAGTCATATCTGAAAATATCATAGTTTAAAACTGGCTTTCCTGCTGTTATCGCCCACCGAATGGTAGCTGATGCAAATGCCACATAAAAGTCGCAAAGCGGGATCAAGAGAGCAGTATCTATACTTGTTTTTTTGCAAGAAGTGCCAATCAAGCAATCGTCTAATTCCATGTGGGCTGGATGCGGTCTAACGACAATATTGAAATTTTTGCTATGGTTGTGCAGTGCTTGAAAGACGGCTTTCAAACTTGTTGTTAAACTATCGAACTCAAAACCGCGCCGATCTCCAGAGGCAAGTTGATTGGGTGGCGCAGCAACAAGGATGATTGGCTTGGTTTGGTCAATCGCCAATTCCTTACAAAGTTCGCTCTTTAAGCGCTTTTGATCTTTTAGCCTTGTGTATTGCAGATCGTCTGCGAGACTACCAGTCAAGGTTAACCTATCTCTAAAAAATCCTCCCTTCAAATAAAAGTCATACATTTTTGAGCTTTCAACCGCAATTTGGTTCGCGTAACCACTATTCATCATCCAAGGGTTAGGCGGGGTGAGTCCAAATAATTCATGACAAATTATGTAGGGTATTGGCAGCCTTAGCAGGGAAACTTTTGAATCACTAAAATGCCACCTAGGGAATAGTTTTTTAGCGATCCTACTGATGAAAGATTTTGAATTGTAGGGCGCCAGATCTTTTAGCGCTTCAACGGCTTCTGTGTGGTTTGCAATAGTATAGGGAAGTATGAAAGAGGGAATATTTTTTGTTTGCGCAAGTTTAATAATTAAAGGTGTATCAACTCCAACTATATCTTCAGGCAGAACAATTAGTTTAGGGAGGTTTCTCTTGAGGATATTTGAAAAATCCAATGTGGAAATGAAAAATAAGAATGGAATTCCGAGTAAACTTCGAAATTTAGATTTCAAATTTCCAATAAAGGTCCTGTTGATTTGTTTTTCGGCGTTGGTTTGGCCAACATTTGGCGGCAAAGCACGCTTGTTTTGTCTAGGCCGAAGCCGTTGTATCACCATCTTCCTCAGGGTTGGTGTGATAAAGCGAATCCCCTCTTGGTCCACTATGTATTTATGATCGCAAATTTCAGCGTAGTTGTGGTTTAGATCTAAAATAACGGGCTCAAATTTCAAGGAATGCCTCAAGCATCTAGCAAACCGCAGCATTTCTGAGAAATCAGAGTTTCGAATAGATATTATCAGAACTTTGGGTATTACCATTTGCAATCAATTCCCTCAGATTAGTTGAAAAATCCGGTCTATATATTCTGTTTATGTTTTGCTCAACCTCTGACATCCAATTAAAGGTTTGAGTTGGATTTTGTTTCAACAAAAGTATTTGTCTCACCAGTGATTGCGGGTTTGCCGCATAGCCTAAGATAGTGGCTAGTAATTTGTTGTGGCCATGTGCGGCAGATAAGCCTTCCGGTTTGCTCCCGATGCCTAATGAGAATGTGGGCGTTCCTAACGCAGCGGCCTCAATCAAAGCTGTGCTGTTTGATCCAATGACCAGATCAGCCTCTAGAATGAGTTGATAGATGTCTATTGAGTTGTGCTTTATTGTTACTGAACCCTTGAATAGGCCAGCTAGTTTTTGTAATGGATGCCCGCCTTCGGTTTCGCGAGGATGAAGTTTGATTATAACGTGAAGATGCTGACTAGCTTCGGTCAACAGTTCAAAAATAAATTCGTAAGCTTTCGAAACATGAATGTCCCCTGAAATAAAAAGTACATTTAGTTTCTTTTTGGAAAGATTAACGTCGGCGGGAAGTTTACGATTAGGAAGATAACGGGACATACAAGCGCAACCCAGTTCAATAATGCGCTCTGCTTTCCAAAAATTTAATTCACAGGCGATATTTGCCCAAAGCTTCCCACGGACGGTCAGATAATCTGGAAATGGCAACGCCTTTGAGAATTTAGCAGAACTTTCCAACCAAGAGTGGTCTAAGTCATGGCTCCAGAAAGTCCCATGTTGAATATCATAAGTTGGTATGCCCAGACTTTTTGCGGCGGCTATCTCACCGAACTTACTGTCAAAGTCGATCACAAAGATTTTTTTAGGCCTTAATGATTTAAACACAAGTATGTAGGTTTCCATGGTAGCTAAAAAATGAGCAATTGAGGCTTCTAATAATGGTTTCGGGAGGTTGATTTTACTGTCAGTTGCTTGAGCAAGAATGTCGTGCATCGATGCAGCTATCTCAGAAGATTGCTTTTGGTTTTTCAGTAAAATTTTGTTTTTTATTGCTATAGCCACCACAAGTGAATTGAGAAACTTAAGGTCCAAATAAGCTGCAGTTTGCGTTTCCCATATTGATTGCTCACTACTGGTTGGATGAATAGATGCAATATTAAATTGGGCTAAATCGGAAATAACACCAATAAACTGATCGTACATTTGGCCATCAGTTGGTGATTGGACGCGATTGGGATGTATGATCAACACGTCAAAGGGTTTGTGCCGATCGTAAAAAAACCTTTTGATGTTAGGTAAAGAACCTACCACCAAGCTTAAGAAGGTTTTACCCAACAACACGATATAAGACTTTATTCGGACTAATTTATTTCGTGATATTATTGAATTATTACCCCTTTGTGATTCGTCCTCAACAAATTCTCTTGTAAGAAAGCGCCAAAAAACAACTTTCACTGTTGGCCAAATGCAAAACCCTTTAATCTGCAGTGAAAGAAGCTGGGGATGAGTTTTGTCAATAGTTTCGATAAGTTTTTCAAGGTCGGTTTGCGTAAATTTCTTCTTAGTTACCATTCTGCTTTTCCTACAGATATCTCCCAAAAGTTTTGACCACCAAAATTTCGCTAGATGCGATTTTCAAAACGTTTTGGCACCGATTCAAGCTTTTCAGTTATTTTTGTCTAATTGGCCACACAAGAAAATTTTTCGAGCTGAATACTAAAATCCAAAAGAGAATTGAGTCTGTTACAGCGGTGACCAAAGGCGTCATAGCTATTGCCAAGTAGGCTAGGCCGGACGTCATTCCAAGCAAACAATTAATTTGTTTTTTGGTTATTGTCCTCACAATTTTTAAGAGTTCCCGCGTGATTATTGCAAGATAGACTGCAACGAAAAATACACCCCAGTCATACAACCAAGCAACAATACCGACTGGACGTAGGACACCACTTTGATCCACTGGGATTAAGCCATCTATGCCATTACGGTGAGAGCCTGTCAGGTTGCCAAATATCAATTCTTTTACCTGCGTTAGACGATACCAATCCAGCATCGATAAAATTTGATGGCTACGTGGACTGCTTTGAAGTGTTGAATTGAAATCAGCAAGTACATAGTAAACCGTTACGAAAGATGCTGGGATTTTGCCTTGATACCAGTAATAGACAAATAAATTACTGTCCTTTGCTAACCCAAAGGTATGTTGATTTACGGAGGTGAAGGCAATATCTGCAAAAATAATGAGCGGCGCAGTGACGGCAAAAAACCCTAAGCTTGTTTTTTGTCTTTGTTGAATAAAAATCGCAGTGGCAATCAAACAAAACATCAATCCAATTCGGCTTAGTTGGTAAGCCGAAATGAAGAAGCACAAACCCAACGCCACTGCTCCCACCCTTTGCGAGTGTTTTGATTGAAATATGAAAAGAAGAGACACGAAAAGGCCTAGTGAGGAGTAGGCGGTTCCTGTCCAAATTGCTTGCCAGGCAGCTACTGGCAATAAACAGTCAATTCTTTGTGTTTCACAAAGAACAACCGGACCGGAAAGCAGAAACGCACCTCGCTCAACTAAAACAAAAATGAGATTGAGGCCAATGTAGGTCAGTGCAAATGAAGTCCTGATAGGAAAATCAAACCAATTTTTTGGCAATATAGAAAGATAGCATATACATAGGCCAAAAAGGATATTTCTGATAATAAAAACAATATGTTGTTGATCTGAAATTACTGAAAATGTAGATGAAAAAAAGATATAAATACCAACAATCATTGCAAGCATATCTATTTGGCTTGTTGTGACCTTCGGTCTGATGATAATTGAGGCCAATAAAGCCAACTCGTCCAATAGTGCAACGCCATAAAGCTTTATGCCGTGGCCCAACAAAATGAAACCGCCAAAAATTGGAGGTGCATTGCTGTTGAATTTTGCTAAACCTAAATATCTAGAAGTGAAGTTTGGGCGCCATTGGTTTTTCGACATTTTCTTAATTTGATATGTTGTTTTTGTCATTAAATCGGCAATAGCAAGTTAGCTCATTTGAAATTCAAGCGGTGTAAAAATGATCAGATGCAAAACTTCCTGATATTATTGATCGACAAAGTCAAAAATAGAATCAAGACTTCGAGATTATTTTGGTCCTATAGGCACTTAGTCGACCGTGGAGTATGGGATCAATATTTCAATGATCACGCTTCAGAACGACGCAATTACTATTCAGACTTC
>MDTG01411761.1_pt1 | contig 18890 bp, 24 predicted proteins | sample 811421 | NCBI WGS metagenome assembly MDTG01 (sample SAMN05326645, study PRJNA326480) | marine metagenome | isolation source: seawater | place: Pacific Ocean: South East | collected 2011
GGTTTGTTGAAAAAAAAATGCCTCCACACAGTAAATAACTGTTTAAGCTCTTTATTTTATAACAAATTAAGTTAATTTTAAATTATGACACTTAAACTTGGTATTCATTGGTTTAGACAAGATTTAAGGTTATCACAAAATCCGTCACTACAAGCTTTAAGTAAAAAAGTCGATGAGATTATACCAATATATATTTATGACCCTAAGCAGAGAATTGGCTCTGTATCCAAGTGGTGGTTAGAAAAATCTTTAAAAATTCTAAAGGATAATATTGAAAAAAAGAATGGAAAATTAAATATTTTTATTGGCAACCCCATAGATATTATCCCATCTCTAATTTTAGATAATAAAATAGAACATTTTTACTGGAATAGATTGTATGATCATTATTCAATTACTAGAGATAAAGAAATTAAATCATCTTTAAAATTAAAAGATATTGAATGTGAAACTTTTAATGGATTTTTATTAAATGAACCATGGAATATACAGAATAAAAGCGGAACTTTTTTCAAAGTTTTTACCCCTTACTGGCGTCATTGTAATGAAATAACTCGAAATAAAAAATTTAATAATCAAAATCATAATATAAGATTTTTTGATACTAATCTAAAGAACTCAAAAAAGTTACATGACTTAAACTTAATTAATAAAACAATGAAGTGGACTAATAAAATTCATATACATTGGATGCCAGGTGAAAATAATGCTCAAGTACAACTAAACAAATTTATAGATCATAAAGTAAACAATTATTCTATTGGTAGAGACAGACCAGATAATAATTTAACCTCAAAATTATCACCTTATTTGCATTTTGGTGAGATTTCTCCAATTGAAGTTTATAATAAAGTAAATTCATCAAAAAAAATAAACCTACAGAACAAGGAAAAATTTTTATCTGAGATAGGTTGGAGAGATTTTGCTTATAATTTATTATATTATTATCCAGATATGATCAAAAATCCAATTCAAAAAAAATTTAATAATTTTCCTTGGTTAAAAGATAATAAAAATTTGAAAAAATGGCAAAAAGGATTAACTGGAGTGCCAATTGTTGATGCGGGTATGAGACAACTTTATGAAACGGGATGGATGCATAATAGAGTTAGAATGATAGTTGGATCATTTTTAACAAAAAATTTATTAATACATTGGAAAAAAGGTGAGGAATGGTTTTATGATACATTAGTAGATGCTGACACTGGTTCAAACTCAGCTGGTTGGCAATGGATATCTGGCTGTGGTGCGGATGCTAGTCCTTATTTTAGAGTATTTAATCCAATTCTTCAGGGTCAAAAATTTGATCCTAAAGGTGATTATGTGAAAAAATATATTCCTGAGCTAAACAATGTTTCATATAAACATATACATAATCCTTGGGAAATGTCAGAACAAGATCAAATAAGCTCTGGTTGTAAGATAGGTAAAGATTATCCTTTGCCAATCGTAGATTTAAAAGAAACAAGAAATCGTGCATTATCAGCATTTAAAACTATTAGTTAATGTGAAGGAAAAAATTGCAGTTATTGGTTCAGGCATTTCAGGTTTAAGTGTAGCCTATTTTTTGTCAACAAAATATGAAGTTCACCTCTTTGAAAAAAACAAAAGACTAGGAGGTCACACAAGAACATTATATATAGACGATTTATCTAAAAAAATTCCCATAGATACGGGTTTCATTGTGTTCAATGAGAAGAATTATCCAGACTTAACAAAATTTTTTCAAACTCTTAATATTGATTGTAGGGACTCTGATATGTCATTTGCCGTATCAAATAAGACACCATTTATTGAGTATAGTGGTAGAACTATATTTACATTGTTTGCAAACTTTAACAATATTTTTTCATTAAATTTTTATAAAATGATCTTTGAAATAAGAAGATTATATTCTATTTGTAATAATTTGGATCTAGATAATAAAATTTCTAAAATGACTCTAGAAGAGTTTTTAAATGAAAATAAATTTTCTGATTATTTAAAAAATTATCATATTTTGCCTATGATATCTTCTATATGGTCTAGCAATATTGAAGATGTTAAAAAATTTCCATTAATAACATTTGTAAATTTTTTTAAAAATCATTCATTATTTAAATTAAAAAATAGACCTAAATGGAAATATGTTTATGGAGGAAGTAATGAATATATTAAAAAATTAATAAGTTTAAATTTATTTAAGTATTATACAAATTTTAAAATAAATAAAATTTCAAGGGTTGGTAAAACTGTCAAAATCTTTGATAAAAATAATACAGAGCATATATTTGAAAAAATAATATTTGCCACTCATGGAGATGAAATATTGCCTTTATTAGACAATCCAACAGATGCAGAATTGGCAGCTTTTAAAAAATTTAAATATTCCAATAACTCAATATTTTTACATACTGATAAATCTTTAATGCCAAAGTCTAGATTTGTATGGTCTAGTTGGAATTTTTTAAATAAATCTGATAAAAAAAAATTTACTCTTACTTATTGGATGAATTTGCTACAAAAATTACCTTCAAAGAGAGATTATTTCGTAACAGTAAACCCTTTTAAAGAGCCAGATAATATAATAAATAAAACTACTTTTGAGCATCCAATATACTCCCTTAATTTTCTAAAAGCACAAAAAGAAATTTTAAAAATTCAAGGTTTAAATAATACTTACTATTGTGGATCTTATCTTGGATACGGTTTTCATGAAGATGGGATTCAATCTTCTGCCTATGTATCTAAACTATTAAAATGTAATTTACCTTGGAACAGGAATAAAAATTTCTATAATAGGATAGAAATTAATAACTAATGATATCACGAATACTATTATCACGTATAGTCCATAAAAGATTTATACCTTTTAAACATACTCTTAAATATAATGTGCCAAGCTTGTATTTAGACATAGATGATCTAAATCAAATAGATAAAAATTATAAATTTTTTTCATTAAATAATTTCAACCTATTTTCATTTTATGAATGTGATCATGGCTATAGAGATACAAGATCTATCAAAAATTTTATTGTTGATTCTCTTTCAAAATACAAAATTAAATATCAGAATCTTAAAATAAATATTTTATGTTTTCCAAGAATACTAGGTTATGTTTTTGATCCACTATCAATTATTTATTGTTTTGATAATAATAAATTAATTTCAATATTTTACGAAGTAAAGAATACTACAAATGAACAACATACATATATTTTTAAAGGCAATACTAATTCTAGAGAGTTTAATTTATTTCATCAATGTTCAAAACAATTTTATGTATCTCCTTTTATAGAAATGGAAGCATACTATAAATTTCTTAATAAGATGTTTAATAATCAAATTAGTATTAATATTGATCTTTTTGATAAAAATAATAAGAAAGTCTTAATGGCTTCGCAATATGGAAAGTTTGTAGAATTTAATTCTAAAAATATGTTTAAATTTCTTTATTATAATCCATTATTAGGATTTAAGGTTATGAGTGGTATTTTATATGAAGCTATCAAAATTATCTATAAAGGTGGCAAATATTATGCGAGAAAAAAGAAACCAAATGATACAATAAGTTTTGAAGGTAATTTCTAATTATGAATTTTTTTAAAAATAATTTAGATAAAACATTAGAAAAATTACTCAGCAATTTTTTATCTAAAATCAAATATGGAAATTTAGAAGTAGAATTTCCCTCAGGTGAAAAAAAAATATTTACAGGAATTGATGATGGATCAACAGCTAATATAAAAATAAATAGCTATAGTTTTTTATCTTATATTTTCAAAAGAGGATCGGTAGGATATGCCGAAGCATATATGAGGGGACTTTATTCCACTTCTGATCTTACTAAATTATTAATGCTATCACACAAAAATGAAAAATTTTTTCTTAACAACATTGATTCAAGTATTTTCTATTCAACTTTATCTAGGATAAAACATTTTTTAAATAATAATTCTAAATCGCAAAGTAAAAAAAATATCAGTTATCATTATGATTTGGGTAATAATTTTTATGAGAAATGGTTAGACCAAACTATGACTTACTCATCTGCAATTTTTGATCAAAAAAATACAAAACTGTCGGATGCTCAATTAAATAAATATAAAAAGATAGCAGATTCATTATGTTTAAATGAAAATTCAAAAACGCTTGAAATAGGATGTGGATGGGGCGGCTTTTCAAGCTATGTTGCTAAAAACTACAAGTGTAAAGTTGATGCTATAACTATATCAAAAGAACAATATGATTATACTGCAAGTAAGATACAAAAAGAAGGTTTAGCTGAAAAAGTAGCTGTTCATTTTAAAGATTATAGAGAAATCAGTACTAAATATTCAAACATAGCATCAATTGAAATGTTTGAAGCAGTTGGAAAAAAATATTGGAATAACTATTTTAATATAATCGAAAATACACTTGCAGAAAGTGGTAGGGCTGCTTTACAGATTATTACAATAAATGAAGATAGAGCAAATAATTATCAATCTAAACCAGATTTTATACAGCAATATATTTTTCCAGGAGGAATGTTGCCTACGAAGAAGCAACTTGAGGAAAGTGCAGTTGAAGTTGGTTTAAAATGTTTAGAAGTATTAAGCTTTGGGAGATCTTATGCAAAAACATTAAGTATATGGAATTCTCAATTCCAAGAAGCTTGGAACGATGTTGCTAAATATGGATTTGATCTCAAATTTAAAAGGATGTGGGAATTTTACTTATCTTATTGTGAAACTGGTTTTTTAAGTAAATCTACAGATGTCTCACATTTTTTAATAAAAAAATAGAATAAGATTATGTTCAAAACATTTTTTATTTTAACAGGATATCAAATAACTTGGCTTGCTTGTGTATTTGGACAAACTAAATTATCCCAACCTTTATTAGGCCTCTATATTGGATTTATTTATATAATTTTATTTTTCTATTTTAATAAGCATAAAATTAAATCTTTAAAAATCTGTCTTTTAATTTCAATACCTGGTTATTTTTTTGATACATTAATGGTATATTTTGAAATATATCAATTTAATACAGTTCATAATTTTATATACCTTCCAATATGGATGCCAATTTTATGGTTAAGTTTTTCAACTTTATTTGATGAAATTTTAGTATTTTTTAAAAAATATAAACTAATTGGTATTTTTATTAGTGGACTAGCCGGGCCCATAACATATTATTTAGGTGTTCCAATAGGGATCTTAACAATAAGCAACACTTTTATATTTTTTGTTTTTATGATTGTATTTTGGGTCGTCTTGATGACATACTATCTAGAATTGATAATAAGCAAATACTAAATACTTATTATTCTTTTTTACTTCTAGTTCTATTCAGTGTTTTTTCTAACTCTTTGTAGGTACATAGCCCGACGTCCATTGGGCTTTTTGCTTCTAAAACTGCCTCTCTATATGTACCGTTTTTAATAGCCTCAACTGTATTTTTTGTTGAGCCCGTAAGTTTAGCAATTTGTGAGCTACTTAACTCAGTAGGATATCTTTTAAGTAGCCATAAAATTGCATATGGTTTTTCTTGTCTTAATGAAAGAGGAGTATATTTTGTATCTTTTTTTCTAGGAGGTAGATCCTCAATTATATTAGATGTTACAAGCTTTAAGCTTGTTTCATTGTTTTTTTCGCATCTTTCAATTTCTTCTTTGGTAAGTTGATTATTGTCTATTGGATCATAACCTCTCATTCCAACAGCTACTTCTCCATCTGCAATACCTTGTATTTCAAGTTCATGCAGACCACAAAATTCAGCAATTTGCTTAAAAGAAAGAGCAGTATTTTCTACTAACCAAATAGCAGTTGCTTTAGGCATGAGTGGATATTTCATTATTTTTCCTTATAATATAAAAATTCAATATAGATATAAAATAATATAACCATGACTGATTTTTTTGAAATAGATGAAGATAAAAAGACTGTAAAAGTACTGAACTTAGATGATTTAAGTATTGAGGATTTAGATAGGTATATAGAAGAACTTAAGTCTGAGATTAAAAGAGTGGATGTTGAGTTGAAAAAAAAAATATCACAAATAAAAGCGGCTGATAAGTTTTTTAAATAATTACTTACCTATTTTTAATCCTTTGAAACGTTTTTGGAACCTTGCCACTTGACCCTCAGTTTCATTTAGACTAGATTTTCCTCCAGTCCATGCAGGGTGTGATTTAGGATCAATTTCTAACTTTAAAGTATCAGATTCTTTACCCCACGTGGATCTAGTTTTGAAAGTAGAGCCATCAGTCATTTGGACATTTATTTCGTGGTAATCGGGATGTATTTTTTTCTTCACGATTTGCTTATATTTAAAATAGATTCAAAGTAAAGAAAGTTTTTTTACTAAAATTTCATGAATTTTGCCGTTTGAAGCTAGGATATCTCTAGAATTTATCTCCCATTTATTACCATTTATTTTTGAAATTCTACCACCTGCTTCAAGTATCATTAAAGTTCCTGCTGAAATATCCCACAAGTTTAAATCTTTTTCCCAAAATCCATCAATTTTACCAGCTGCAAGGTATGCAAGATCTAAACCTGCTGAACCAATCCTCCTTATTCCAGCAGAGGATTTCAAAATTTCATCTATCTCTAGAAGATAATTATCATAAACTCTATCACCAAAAGGTAATCCAGTACCTATTAAACAATCTGATAAGATTTCTCTATTTGAAACTCTCAATCTTCTATCATTACACCATGACCCCTTGCCCTTTGAAGTCCAAAAAAATTCATTTAAAATTGGATTATATATTATTCCATCTGTAATTTCGTTAGAGGTCATTTTAGAAATAATTATTGCAACATGTGGAATTCCATGAATAAAATTTGATGTACCATCTATTGGATCTATTACAATTGTATCATCTTCACCTTTGATATCACCACTCTCTTCAGTAATATATGTGTAATTCGGAAAATAATATTTTAAAGTCTCTAATAAAATTTTTTCAACTTGTATATCAGCATTCGTTACAAAATCTCCAATTGACTTTGATGTAATTTGTAAATTTTCTACTTCTCCAAAGTCTCTTATTAAAATTTTACTGGCCTTCCTTGCTGCTTTCTCAAATATATTTATTATCGGAGGCTTCATCAGTTTTTTGATTTTTCTAAGTAACTTCCATCTACAGTGCTAATTACAATTCTGTCATTAATTGCTATAAACTGTGGCACACTAGTTTTAATATTTCTTTCTAAAATTGCAGGCTTATAAGAGGATGCTGCAGTTTGCCCTTTAACTACACCTTCTGTATCAACAACCATTAACTCAATACTACTTGGTAATTCTATTCCTACAGCTTTATCATTATAAAATTGTAACACCATTTCATCATTTTCAACTAAAAACTTAGCAATGTTAGCCTCTATTAAATCATTACCGAGCTCCACTTGTTCATAAGTTTGATTATCCATGAAAATGAACTTTTCATCAGCTTCATATAAGAATTGAAATTTTTTTTCATCTAAAATGGCTCTTTCTACTGACTCTGAAGACCTAAATCTAGTATTCATCTTTGTGCCCTCTTTAATGTCTTTCAACTCTACTTGAATGTAAGCACCTCCCTTACCAGGTTGAGTATGTTGAGTTTTAAGAACTCTCCATAATTTATTATTGATTTCCAATATATTGCCAACCTTAACTTCAATTCCGTCAATTTTCATAGTTTTTGTCTTATTTTTTTGAACTTAGAAAAGTCTACTACATTAAAATTTGGATTTAATAAAACTTTATTTTTTTTTGAAATTTGATTTATTTTATTTAAAATTATACTGTTAGCTCTTAATTTTATGTACTGAATATTTTCTTTCATAATCAAAACTGACAATCCATGATCATTTCCAGAATCAATAAAAAATTTAATGTTATAATTCGAATAGTTTTCTTTGATCATTTTAATCAAAATATTTAACCAATTTAAGCCAAAACCTTTAATTAAATAATATTTTATATAAATAATTAATACCCGCTTTTTATTATCATTATAATGAATAAGTTGTTGAAATTGATTATAAGAATTAATAGAAAAACAGTAGGTTTTTGTCACTAAATAAATTTTCTTAAATTCAACATCGTATCTATCATTCTATTTGAAAAGCCCCATTCATTATCATACCAAGCTAAAACTCTACAAAATTTACTTTTTACAACTTGAGTTTGGGTTAAATCAAATATTGAACTACTTGAATTATGATTAAAATCAATTGAAACTAATGGCAATTCATTGATTGTAAAAATTTTCTTAAGCATTTTTGATTTTGATGCTTTAGTTACCAATGTATTAATATCTTTAGGAGATGTTCTTTTTTTGCTTATAAAAGTAAAATCAATAAGTGAAACATTGGGTGTGGGTACTCTAATGGCTGTACCATCCAATTTACCTTCAAGTTTTGGCAAAACCAAGCTTATGGCTTTCGCTGCTCCAGTAGAGGTAGGTATCATAGATACAGCCGCTGCCCTTGCTCTTCTTAAATCTTTATGAGTTTGGTCAACTGTCCTTTGATCACCGGTATAACTGTGAATTGTAGTCATAAAACCACTTTCAATACCTAAACCTTTATCAAGTACCATTGCCAGAGGAGCTAAGCAATTTGTAGTACATGAGCCATTTGAAATAATATTATGTTTAGCGTTTATTTTATGATTATTAACTCCTTGTACAATCGTTATGTCAGCATTAGAAGCAGGAGCTGAAATTATTACTTTTTTTGCACCAGCCTTTATATGGGCCATAGCCTTATCTTTAGATGTAAAAACACCACTGCATTCTAAAACTACATCTATTTTTAAGTCATTCCATGGAAGTTGGTTCGGATCCCTTTCTGAGTAAAAATTAATATTTTTATTATTAATTTTTAGACCTTTTTTTGTTTTTATAACATCATTTGATATTGATCCATGAATACTGTCGTGTTTTAAAAGATGAATACAAGAGTCTAAGCTGCCTAAATCATTAATAGCTATAATATCAACATTTTTAAGTTTACTCTCTAAAAAAGCTCTTAAAACTAATTTTCCAATTCTGCCAAATCCATTTATTGCAATTTTCATAAAAATTTATCAGTTAATACAAAGTTTTACTGATTGTTTCAATTAAGTTTTCATCAGTAATTTTAAAATGTTCATATAATTCTTTATAAGGAGCACTTTCTCCAAATGAAGACATGCCTACAAAATTTTCTAAACTCAAATACTTTTCCCATCCATTGATAACACCTGCTTCAATCCCAAAAATTGGTTTATCTCCAAGTAAATCTTTCTTATATTCTATTTTATTTTTTTCAAATAATTCGAATGAAGGCATGCTCACAACTTTAATATTTAAATTTTTCTTTTGCTTTAATTTATTCGAAGCCGAGCAAGCTATTTCAACTTCCGAGCCAGATGCTAATATTGTTGCATCATATTTATCGTAATTGATTATTGTATAAGCGCCTTTTCTAACTAGATTTTCTTTTCTGTTAACCGTTTGACATATTGGTAAATTTTGTCGCGTAAGAACCAAAACTGTTGGACCAGTGTTGTTTAATGCTGTCTCCCAAGCTTCAATGGTTTCAATAATATCACATGGCCTTATAATAGTAAGATTTGGTATGGCCCTTAAACTTGCAAGGTGTTCAACAGGTTGGTGAGTTGGTCCATCTTCACCCAATCCTATTGAGTCATGTGTCATAACATAAATAACAGGAATATTCATAAGTGCTGATAATCTTATCGATGGTCTACAATAATCTGAAAATACTAAAAATGTACCGCCATATGGTTTTAGCCCACCATGCAGAGCTATGCCATTCATAATACCAGCCATCCCATGTTCTCTTATGCCAAAGTGAATATAGTTTCCACTAAAGTCACTTGCGTTAATAACACTCATATCTTTAGCTTTAGTATTATTTGAACCAGTTAGATCTGCAGATCCTCCTATAAAGTTTGGTATAATACTAGATAATAATTCTAAAGATAATTCACTTGCTTTTCTTGTTGCGCAAGTTGTTTTTTTTTCAAAATGATAATTTTTAAAATCAATTATTTCATTTTTAAATAGATCATTATTATGTGAAAAGAAATTAATAAAATCTTTACTTTTAAATGTATCTTTATTTACATTGTCCCATTCATCTTTAATTTTTACATTTCTTGAATGAAAGTCTCTCCATTTATTTAATAATTCATCAGGAATTTCAAAAGATCCATAGTTCCAATCTAATTCTTTTCTTACAAGTTTAATTTCATCTTCTCCAAGTGGTGATCCGTGCGAAGAAGCTTTACCTGATTTATTGGGTGAGCCAAAACCTATCGTAGTCTTGCAAGCTATGATTGTTGGTTTTAGGGCTTTTTTTGCTTCTATAATTGACTGATTAATTTCTTCAAAATCATGACCATCAATTTTTAGATAATTCCAATCATATGCCTCAAACCTTTTTTTAATATCTTCTGAAGTTGATAAATTTGTAGAACCATCAATAGAAATTGAATTATCGTCGAAGAACATGATAAGTTTATTCAATTTTAAATGACCTGCAAGACTACAAGCCTCATGACTCAACCCTTCCATTAAGCATCCATCGCCCGCAAATACGTATGTATGATGATCAATCAACTTGTTGGTAAACTTTGAAGATAGTTTTTTTTCTGCAATGGCCATTCCCACTGCGTTGGCTAAACCTTGTGATAATGGTCCTGTTGTCGTCTCAATTCCATCAGAAGAACCATATTCCGGATGACCTGCTGTAGGATTGTTCAATTGTCTAAAATTTTTTATATTGTCAATTGTAATTCCACTATATCCAAGAAGATATAAGCATGAATAAAGAAGCATGGATCCATGACCATTGGATACAATAAATCTATCTCTGTCTATCCATTGAGGATTATTAGGATCAAATTTTAAGTGAGATTTAAACAATACAGTTGCAATATCTGCCATTCCCATTGGCATACCAGGATGACCAGAATTAGCTTTTTGTACGGCATCAATGGATAAGAACCTAATACAATTGGCAAGATCTCTCAAATTACTAATATTTTGATTTTTAAGCAAATTTTTACCTTCTTTAACTCTTTTATTAAATATTTTAATATTAATTGCTTCATTACAGTGACAATTATAAAATTTCAAATTATAAAATAGATATGGAAAATATGCCTAAAACTAAGGAACTTAAAGAAAAAATCAGTGATTTAGAAAGATTAATAGAAGATTTTTTAAATTTACACCAATCTAAAAAAAATAAAATATTAAACCTTCAAAGAGAAATTGAAGACATCAAGCAAAATATGAACAAATATTTAGATGATTTAGAAGATCTCATTGATCAAAAATAATGCCTACTTATAAAGCATTTATTTTAAATAAAGAGCTAAATATAAATTATGAAAATGATCAAAAAGAAAAATTAATTAAATCTATAGAAGAAATAAATTCTAAATTAAAAAATTTTAACAATCCTAATGGTAAAATTAGTGACACTAAATTGTTATCTTTTTTAGCAATTAAATTGCAAGCTGAACTATCAGATTTCCATGAAAGTAAGAAATTGAAAACTATTTTAGAAAAAAAAATAGATACTCTAAATTCTGAAAATATTAATCTTAAAGAAAAATTATTTCAAATTAGAGAAGAAAATAAATTCATAAATGAAGAAAATGAGCTGGTAAATAAGGAATTAATTAAAATGCAAAAGCAAATAGATATGATCAAAATTTTAATTAAGAAACACTATGAATAACAATTTGCTAGATAGAAAAAAAAATTTAAGAAAAGAACAATTTCTATTAAGAAAAAAATTATTTTCTAATGTTACAGAAATTTTTGATAAGCATTTATTTGAGGAACTATTTAAAGAAGTTAATTTTGAAAATACAAAGATAGTATCAAGTTTTATTTCAGTAAATACAGAAATTAATACTAATGAATTGAATGATTATATAATACAGAAGAAAAAAATATTATGTTTACCAGTTGTATTAAATCAAAATGAACATTTGGTATTTAGAAAGTTTACTAATAATAAAAATATGATTGATGGTTTTATGAATATTAAAGAACCCTCAGCTAGAAATAAAATTTTAATTCCGGATTTACTTTTTGTTCCATGTCTTGCATTTGATAATCAAGGTTTTAGATTGGGCTATGGAGGAGGGTATTACGATAGAACATTTAATAATTTAAATAAGATCCAAAAAAAATATGTGTCAGTTGGTTATGCTTTTAATGGCCAAATGGTGCCTGAGGTTCCTAAAGATAAATTTGATATAAAGCTTGATTATGTTATTACTGAGAAAAAAATCTACTCATTTATATGAAAATTATATTTATTGGTGACATAGTTGGTAAATCTGCCCGTGAAAAAGTGAAAGATAGTATTAAGGCAATAAGGAAGAAATACAGCCCTGATATTATTATAGCAAATGCAGAAAATGCTTCAGGCGGATACGGTCTTTCAAAAAAGGATGCAAACGATTTACTTTCCTCTGGCGTTGACGTGATTACATTGGGTAATCATGCCTTCGATCAAAGAGAAATGTTAACTTTTATAGAGGATTGTCCTAGAGTAATCAGGGCATTAAACTATCCTGCTGGTGTTCCTGGAAAAGGCTATTATGCTTTTGAATTACAAAATGGAAAAAAAATAGTCATTGTGCAAATAATGTTAAGGTTGTTTATGAATATGTCTCTTGATGATCCATTTAAATCAATTAAAGATTTTTTAATTTCTGAAAGACTAGGCTCTACATGCCAAGCAATATTAATTGATGTTCATGGAGAAGCTACTTCAGAAAAGAACGCATTTGGTCATTTTGTTGATGGTAGTGTTTCAGCCGTGCTTGGTACACATACGCACATACCTACATCTGATAATTCAATTTTACCTATGGGAACTGCTTATCAGACTGATGTAGGCATGACTGGAGATTATAACTCAGTTATCGGTTTTGATATTAAAAATCCTATTCATGGTTTCACTAAAGGATTTAGGGCCGAGGGAAGATTTACACCTGCTAAAAATCAAATTACTATTTGTGGGGCATTAATTGAAACAGATGATGACAGTGGTCTCGCAAAAAGTATTATTTCTATAAAAGAGACGTAATTTGCACATATTAGACACATTTTTAAGATAATTATAAAGCTTTACTAAAGTCGGGTACATTAATTATAAGAATAAGCAAGTATGGCAGGTCATTCTAAATTCAAAAATATTATGCACCGCAAAGGGGCTCAAGACAAAAAGCGAGCTAAACAATTTTCTCGTTTAGGTAGAGAGATATCAGTTGCAGTTAAAACAGGTGGAGAAGATCCTGAAAGTAACATTAGGCTTAGATCAGCAATTTCTGCTGCTAAAGGATTAAATATGCCTAAAGATAATATTGAAAGAGCAATAAAGAAAGGTCAGGGAAATGATCCGGATAGTAACTATGAGGAGGTAAGATACGAGGGTTATGGACCTGATGGTGTAGCAATAATTATAGAAGCACTTACAAATAATAAAAATCGTACCGCAGCTGAAATACGATCAACCTTCAGTAAATATGGGGGTAATTTAGGGGAAACCGGGAGTGTAAGTTTTGGTTTTGAACGATTGGGTAATATTACCTTGAGTAAAAACTTAGTAAAAGAAGATGATTTATTTGATTTTTTATTGGAAAATGAAACTGAGGATTATGATATAATTGATAACGAATTTGTTATTTATTGCGACCAAGCAAATCTTCACCAGCTAAACGAAAAAATTGTTAAAGCCTATGGTCAAACAAATTTCTCAGGTTTAATTTGGAAAAGCAAGAATAATATAAATATAAATAAGGAAACAGCTGATAAATTATTTAAGTTACTAGAAATATTAGAAGATAACGATGATGTTCAAGTAGTTTCTTCAAATTTTGAAGTTGACGAAAACGTATTGTCATCCTTAACATCATCATGAAAGTTAATTAATGCCAGATAAAGCTTGGAAAAAAAGAGAAAGAGACGTTGCAAGTTATTTCAATGGACAAAGAACGCCTCTTAGTGGTGGTAATGGAAAAGTAACAAGAGCTGATGTTATTCATGAAGACCTATTCATCGAATGTAAATTAAGAGCAAAACATACAGTTATATCTTTGTGGGATGATACTGCAAAACTAGCAAAGCAAGAAGGTAAGACACCAGTTATAGCATTATGTGAAAAAAACAGACCAGGTTTTTGGGTAATGGTCCATAGCAGTGATTTAGAAAAAATTAAAAAATAAATTTATGAGTGAAGTAAATAATATAGATATTATTAACGAGTCTGCAGACTTTTCTATGTTTGGATTGTTTATGCAAGCAGACCTTGTAGTGAAGTCAGTTATAATAATTTTAATTCTTGCATCAATTTATTCATGGAGTGTAATTATTTCAAAACTATTAAGATTGAGACAATTAAAAAAAATTGAAAAAGAATTTGATGAAATTTTTTGGTCAGGAAATTCATTTGAAGATTTATATGAAACACTAAATTTTAACAAAACAGATCCTAAATCAAAAATATTTTGTGCTGCAATTTTAGAATGGAAAAAAAGTAAGTCTCAATTTGATCAAGCTTTAGATTTAAATTCACTCAAAGATAGAATGCACAGATCAATGTCTGTAGTTTTCAATAAAGAAAGTGAAAATGTTGAAAAAAACTTGACCTTTTTAGCAACAGCAGGATCTACAGCTCCATTTATTGGTCTTTTTGGAACTGTTTGGGGGATTATGAATAGCTTTAAATCAATAGCTATTGCTCAGAATACTAATTTAGCAGTAGTTGCCCCGGGCATTGCAGAGGCGCTATTTGCAACAGCTCTGGGCCTATTTGTAGCAATACCTGCAGTTGTTGCATATAATAAAATATCAAATGACATTTCTAAATATTTTGTTTCTCTTGAAACCTTTATGGATGAATTCACAACTATTTTTTTTAGACAACTAGAAACTAAATAAATTGATAAACATAAATAATTCTAGAAGAAAAAGTTCAAAGAAATACACTCAGATGAGTGAAATAAATGTAACCCCCTTTGTTGATGTAATGCTTGTTCTATTAATTGTATTTATGGTTACTGCACCATTACTAACAGTAGGAATACCAGTGGATCTCCCAAAAGTAAAAGCAAATGCTTTGACAGATCAAAAAGATCCAATCGAGATAACTGTAAATTTAGAAGGTGAAATATATATAGGTGAGGCAGTTGTAGAAATAGAAAATTTAATCTCTCGATTGAATGCTATAACTGAGCAAAATACTGATACCAGAATTTACTTAAGAGGAGATAGAATTGTTGCATATGGTCGAATTATGGAAATCATGTCAATAATAAATGCAGCTGGTTATGTTAAGGTTGCCTTGGTAACACAAAACTTAAATTAATTAATGGATAGAATTAACTCAAATATTTCAAGGTTATTTGAATCTATAGAAAGCTTAAATCCTAATAATTCAGGCGCGTTATTTTCAATTATACTACATTTTGTAATTTTATTATTTGCAGTAGGACTTCCAAATTTTTTTGGTCCTAAAGATATTTATGTTCCAAATATAGTTCCTATTGAAATTTTAAATATAACAGAAACAACAAATATAGAAAAAAAAAATACTGAAAAAAAAATTAACAAGAATACACCAATACAACAAAAAAAATTTAATTCTTCTGAGAACACTGAAATTCAAAAACAATTTGATATATCAGAAAAGTCCACGTTTATTGACCAAATATCAAAACCTAATGTAGAAATAGAGGTAAAAGAAAAAAATATAATTAAAGAAAAAAAAATATTAGAAATGGAAAAAAAAAATATCAATAAAAAAATCCCTTTAAGTCAAGAAACACTAAAGAGCGATTCGATAAAACCAAAAATTAAACCTAAGCAACTAAATGAGGAAATTACAAAAAAAAACTCAGATTTAAAAATTAAACCAAATGAAAAAAAAGATATTAAAATTGAAAAAAAAGAAGAAATTACAGAACCAAAAAAAAAGCTAGAAAAAGATTTTAGTATTACCTCCATGTTGAAAGATTTAAGAAATGAAAAATCTAATTTTTCTGAAAACAATGAAATAAACGAGGAAGAATCTAAATTAAATAATGATAATCAGACTAATGAAAATTTAAATTTATCAATATCAGAAATAGACTTGTTACGTCAGCAACTATCATCCTGCTGGAATGCACCTGCAGGAGCTGTAATTGATGTAGGTATGATAGTGAGAATATCTGCTAAAGTGCAGCAAAATATGAAAGTATTTGAAAATTCTGTTCGTATTATTGACACAAATATATCTAAAAGTAACCCATTTTATGGCCCAATTACAGATAGTGCAATGAGAACCTTACTTAACCCAGAATGTAATCCTCTTAAATTACCAAAAGATAAATTTAAATTATGGAAAAATCTTACAATTACATTCGATTACAGTATTATGAAAGGATATTAATGTTTAAATTATTCATATTTATCTTAACATTTTTTTTCTCTTATCAGGGCTTAACATTAGAGGTAACCTTAACTCAAGGTAGTGTTAAACCGACACCTATTGCAATCACAAACTTATATTCAAAGGATTTAAATTTTGAAAAAATTGGAAAAAATATTTCAAATGTCATATCAGATAATCTAGAGAGATCAGGTTTATTTATACCATTAGATCAAAAAGCTTTTATTCAAAATAATGAGTCACTTACTAATAAGCCTAGGTTTGAGGATTGGAAAGTAATAAAAGCTCAACATTTAGTCTCAGGAAAAGTATCAGGATCTGGAGGAAAAATCTCAGTTGAATTTAGACTTTATGATGTATTCCAACAAAAACAGTTAGTTGGTAGAAAATATGAAACTAGTGAAAAAAATTGGAGAAGAGTTGCACATATTATTTCTGATTCAATATTCAAAAATATAACCGGAGAGGGAGGTTATTTTGACACAAGAATTGTTTATGTTGCGGAGGCGGGCCCAAAAGAGAACAAGGAAAAAAGATTAGCCATCATGGATCAAGATCAAGCTAACCATAGATTTTTAACTGATGGATCATATCTAGTTCTAACACCTAGATTCTCTCCAAATTCACAAAAAATAACTTACATGTCTTACGTCAGCAGAAATAGTCCAAGAGTTTACATATTTGACATAGAAACAGGTAAGCAGGAAATTGTTGGAGAATTTCCAGGTATGACTTTTGCCCCTCGTTTTTCACCTGATGGAAATAAGATTGTTATGTCCTACAGTGATCCTGAAATAGGTAACTCTGAAATTTATATTCTTGATTTAAAAACTAGAATTTCATCGAGAATTACAAATAATTCTGCAATTGATGTATCTGCTAGCTTTTCTCCAGACGGAAAAAACTTAGTTTTTAACTCTGATAGAAGTGGAAGAAGACATTTGTATGTAACAGATTTAAAAGGAAAAAAAGTTAAAAGGATTAGTAGAGAGGCAGGAAGTTACTATACCCCTGTTTGGTCTCCAAGGGGTGATATGATTGCATTTACAAAGCAAGAAGGTGGTCAATTTTATATAGGAGTTATGGAAAAAGACGGTTCAAATGAAAGAATGATCGCTAAATCTTTTCATGTTGAAGGGCCTACTTGGGCGCCAAATGGAAGATATTTAATGTATTTTAAAGAGGAAAGAACTGCAGAGGACGGTTCAGGAGGAGAATCAAGCTTGTATTCTATAGATTTGACAGGTTTTAATGAAAGAAAGGTTATAACGCCACTTGGTGGATCAGATCCTGCTTGGTCACCATTAATGCACTAATTTGTCATATTTTTAAAAAAATATATGAAATATTCAAAAAAATGTTATGAAGCGAGGTATTAATTTAGATTAGTATTAAGGGAGCAAATTTCATATGTTAAACAAGTTATTAATTTCACTATTTTTAGTTTTCTTTGTAGCAGCTTGTGCAACAAAAAATAAAGAATCAGCTGATACTTCAGGATCAGGTTCATCAAGTTCAGATAGCTCTGTAGCGATGGAAGAAGGAACAATTACAGAAACAACTGGAAGCGGTATTGTCTCTGGATCTCAAGAGGATTTAATTGTGAATGTTGGCGACAGAGTTTTCTTTGGTTACGACAGTTCAGAATTAGACTCAGACGCTCTTGAGCTGCTTCAAGACCAGGTCGCTTGGTTAAAGCAAAACAGCGATGTTTCTATAACAATCGAAGGTCATTGTGATGAAAGAGGCACAAGAGAATACAACCTAGCATTGGGTGAGAAAAGAGCTCAATCTGTAAAAAATTATCTAATTGGACTTGGAATTAGTCCAGATAGAGTTTCAACAATAAGTTATGGTAAGGAAAGACCTGCTGTTGTAGGTTCTAATGATGGTGCTTGGGCACAAAATAGAAGATCAGTAACAACAGTAAATTAGTTTTATCCCTTGATACATTTGGCGCTAGATAATTTCTAGCGCCTTAATTTAAACTAAATTAAATTATATTTTATATTGTGTCTAAAAAACTGATCACATTTATTTTTATTGCTATTATTACAATAAGCTCTAGTTTATTTGGAAATGAGAATCTTTTAACATTACAGCAGCAAGTTGAGAGATTACAAAGAGAAGTCTCGGATATATCTAAATCTTTATATTCGGATGATACTATAATTCAAAATAATTCTAATGAAAATGTAACCTCTAATTTATCAGCAATAGATATGAGAATATATGATTTAGAAAAAGATATTAAAAACCTTACTGCTAATATAGAAGAATTATTTTTTAAAATAGATGACGTACTTAACGAGTTTGATAAATTAAAAAGTAACTTCAATAATTTTGATAATGTAAAAAACGATTTAACTATTAATCAAACTGAAACAAACACAAATAATGACAATCAAGCTCTAGAAGTTGAAGATAAATCTCTTGGTACTTTAAAGATTTCTCCACAAA
>MDTG01102659.1_pt1 | contig 18882 bp, 21 predicted proteins | sample 811421 | NCBI WGS metagenome assembly MDTG01 (sample SAMN05326645, study PRJNA326480) | marine metagenome | isolation source: seawater | place: Pacific Ocean: South East | collected 2011
AAAGACATTTAATTGAAATGAAATGTAGAGAAAAAATATTAATTAAAATTAAAAATATATTTTCTGTTTGTAAAAACAAACTAGGTGAAGATCATATTATTGATATACCTGCCCTCGGTTTATTATCTGAAACAGCACTTACAAGAGATTCTGAAATTTTTGTTCAACAAAATGGATTACCTAGTACATTTGTTCCGGGAAGGAATCTAATTTTTTTTAATATGGCATCAGCTTTAGGTTGGCGAAGAAATATTTTTAACTTAATTGGCGGTATGTGTGATACAGATTATTCAGGTTATCCTGACTGTAGAAGAGAAACTATGGACGCCCAAGCTAAAACTTTATCATTAGGATTAGATAAAGAAATTAATATCTATACACCTTTAATGGATATGAATAAATCAGACATTTGGAGTTATAGTTATAAACTAGGAGGTGAAAAGTTTATTAAACTTCTTAAAGATGATACTCATACTTGTTATATTGGAGACAGGTCTAATTTTAATGAATGGGGCTATGGCTGCGGAAATTGTCCAGCATGTGTTTTAAGAAAGAATGGTTATATTGAATGGTTAGATACTAGATGACATATTCTGTTAAAGAAATATTTTATACTGTACAAGGTGAAGGAGTTCATACAGGAAGAGCTTCAGTATTTTGCCGGTTTTCTGGATGTAATTTATGGAATGGTAAGGAAAAAGATAGAGAAACTGCTAAGTGTTCATTTTGTGATACAAATTTTATTGGAGCTAATGGTATAGGAGGTGGAAAATTTATTGGAGCCGAAGAGTTAGTTCAAGCCATTTTATCCTATTGGCCTTCAAATAAGAAACCTTTTGTTGTATTAACAGGAGGAGAGCCAATGCTTCAAGTTGATAAAGCTTTAATTAATATATTAAAAAAATATGATTGTGAAATTGCTATAGAAACAAATGGAACTATAAAGGTTCCTAGAGAAATAGATTGGATTTGTGTTAGTCCAAAAGGTGGAAATAAGATAATACAAACGAGCGGAGAGGAATTAAAATTAGTTTATCCTCAAATAGGTGTTAAACCTAGTACCTTTGAAAAGTATGCTTTTAAAAATTTTAGTTTACAGCCAATGGATGGAGAGTTAAAGGTTCATAATACAAATTTAACTTTGAAGTATTGTATGAAAAATCCTATATGGAGAGTATCAATACAAACTCATAAAATAATTGGAATTAGGTAGTTATTAGATGTTAATTTATAGAGATTTTACTTTTGATGCGGCGCATGTTTTAGAGGGTTATTCAGAAGATCACCCTTATGGAAGAATTCATGGGCATTCTTTTAGAGCAAGGGTATGGATAGAGGGAAAACCTTTAAATAAAAGCAATATGATAACTGATTTAGGTTTTATATCAGAACAGTGTGCAGAAGTAAAAAACATGCTAGATCATCATACTTTAAATAATGTTAAAGGTTTAGATAACCCTACTTTAGAAGGATTATGTATCTTTATATGGGATAAATTAATTTTAAAATTTTCAAATTTAAAAAAAATAGAAGTTCATAGAGATCAAAGTGGTGAAGGATGTATATATGATGGGCCTTTAGAGAATGGATAAAATTAAGCAGTTAGGAAAAAAAGCAATATTTGCTGATAGTCCAGATAAAGCGGTTCTAGAAAAGGTTAAAAATCCGCATGCTGATAAGTTATATGTAGCACGTTTCAGCGCTCCAGAATTTACTTCCTTATGTCCAGTAACTGGGCAGCCTGATTTTGCACATATTATATTAGATTATATTCCTAATAAGTATCTCTTAGAATCAAAATCATTTAAATTATTTATTCAATCTTTTAGAAATCATGGTGCTTTTCATGAAGACGTAACCTTATACATCGCTAAAAGAATAAAAAAAGAAATAAAACCTGTCTGGCTAAGAATTGGCGGATATTTCTACCCTAGAGGCGGAATTCCAATAGATGTTTTTTGGCAAACAGATGTTCCTCCAAAAAAAGTATGGATACCTGATAATAATATAAATGTTTATAATGGACGAAAATAATTTTCTAATTTCATGTTAGAAATTAATTTTTTCTTTATAGCTTGGTATATCTCCTGCTACTGTAGTTCGATGCATTATTCTTCTTGAACTTTTTTCATCAAAAGGTGTTCCTCTATGAAGAACTCTTCTGTTATCCCACATAACAATTTCATTATTGCTCCATTGATGTTGTATAATTTTTCCTGCTTCAATAATCCATTCATTAATTTCTTTTATAAGGTTTCTACTTTCATTTAAATCCCAACCTACAATATGGCTGCAATGGCTTCCAGCGTAAAAAGCCGAGCGTTTGGTTGTTGGATGAGTTCTTATAAGTCTTTGTTTAACAAAAGGCATTTTATTTTTATAATCATCATTAAAGATATCTCCAGTATTAACCATTCTTGAATAAACTATAGAGTGTTCACAAATTTCATTTTTAAGTTGGTTTAAATTATATTTTCTATTTTTATTTTCCCAATTTTCTAGAGCATATCTAGCATCTATATATTCTGTTCCTCCTCCATCAGTTGGAATTTCTCTTGCGCTTAAAATAGAAATTTTAGATGGAATATCTTTATAGGAAGAGTCAGTATGCCAAGATCTATTTCCTCTATCATAAATAACTTTTTCACTATCTATTGGCAATATCTCGTTATTAGCTCCAACATTAGAAATTCTAGTTATTTCTGGGCTAATACCTTTTAATGTATCTTGCTCTAAAGCTTTTTCTAGTTTTCCAAATCTTTGTGAAAATAGAATTTGTTCTTCGTCATTAATTGCTTGATCTTTCAAAACAACCACTCCAAAGGATTGAACAGCATTTTTAATTTTTAAAAAATTTACATCAGATAAATTTTTTATATCTATATCTTTAATAACAGCAAAAAACTCTTGTTCTTTATGTTTAACGGATATTTTCAATGTTTTAATCCTAAGTAATTTAATCTATTAATTTGCTATAAATAGACTATAATAAAAATATACTACTTTATAGATAAAAATTATGGAATTTAAATTGAAAAATGACTTTAATACTTACATAGATGAATGTTCCGTAAATTTAAAAGACTTAAAGTTAAATGTTATGCCTCAACTAGAAGAAGCTATTACAAATATAAACAAATGTTTTAGTCGTGGAGGAAAGATAATTTTTTTTGGTAACGGAGGGTCTGCATCAGATAGCCAACACTTATGTGCTGAGTTTGTAGGAAGATATAAAAAAGATAGAGCTCCATTAGCAGCTATTGCATTAAATACAGATACTTCTATCTTGACCGCTGTTGCAAATGATATGGGTTATGATCAAGTCTTTGAAAGACAAGTTATAGCACTTGCTAAAAAGGAAGATTTATTATTTGCTATTTCTACAAGTGGTGAAAGTAAAAATGTAATTAAGGCTGTTAAAATAGGTAAAAAGATTGGAGTATCTTCAATATTACTTACTGGTAAGAAAGAGAGCACTTTATCTAAGCTAGTTAATATTTCTATAAATGTGCCTTCTAATAAGGTTAATCATATTCAAGAAATGCATATTATAATTGGTCACTTTATATGTGAAATGGTTGAAAAAGATTTTTAATATTTTCTTATTTACTATATTCACATTTTGCAGATGCTATTAATTTCATTTCATGAATTTTTCGCCTATTTTGCTTTATTGTAAGATATATTTTGCCTAATGGGGGGTAAATATAGTTTTCACCAAAAGCTAATATTTCACTTTCCTCACTTAATAATATACAATTTACTAATTTTTTTTCAGTATCATATTTTATTTTTATATCTACTTCCATGACTCTAGGGCATAGCAATACTTTACTATCTTCCAACATTGTACATTTAGGAGGATAAATATGTTCTACTATAATATTTTCATCAGATTTTAAAGTTATTGGAAAACTTAAATATATTATTAATGTTAATAAGAGTCGGAACTGCATCTTGCACCCGCAATAAGGGTTAGACCGTGTATTCTTGTTCTTGTTCTCAAAGTTAAATATATTTTTCCTCCTGGTTTAAATAGAAAAGCTTCACCAAAAGCTAAAATTTCTTCTTCTTCACTAAATAAAGTGCATCTTACCAAATGTTTATTAATATCACTATTAATAATAACTTCTACCTCAATAATTCTAGGACATAAAAGACCATTTGTTTCTTTTAATAAAGTACATTTTGGAGGATAGACTCTTTTTGCAGTTATAATGTCTTTAGCATTACTCGAAGAAATATATATAAAACTGAAATAAATTAATGAAATTATTAATAGTATGGTCTTCATGGAGCTAACCAGCTCATTTTAATTCCTTCATTATAAGTAAATTTAGCTCTTCTATGACCAGAATATAATAAATATAACCAATCAATAGATTTTATATTAATATTAACTCTTCCAAAGTTAACTTTAAATTTATCTAATTCATTACTTATTAATTTTATGTCTTTAATATTTTTATCTATAATTTCTGGATCATCAATAATTGTGCTGGGATTATAGGGTGTAGAATAGCATTCTTTACCCATGATAGTTGAAGCATTCCATGCATCATCCCAATCTTTATTATTATAATTTAAAACAGCTTGTCCTCTTATTCTAATTTGTATTTTTTTACTAAAATCATATATATGTATATTTACATTAGAGTTTTTATTCATTTCTAACCACTTATTTGACCTAATATCAGTATTAAAAGATATGGTCTTGTTATCATAGTTAATACTTCTTAGAACTACGGTCCTTGAAGTAGGATTTCCATCTATATCTATTGTAGCTAAATTAGGAAAATGAAATGGAGAAGAAGCGTCATTTATTCCATTTTCTAGCAGATTCCATATTTGTTTATGGATAACATTTAATGAAGTTATTTGCATTACTCTACTATAAGTTAAATAAAAGAAGTAGAAAAGATAATCTATTAAAAAATAGACTATGACTTTTCTACTTCAAAAAATATTTCGTATGTAATAGGGGAACTTATACGAAATACATATACAAAATTTACGTATATATTTTAGTTTTAGATTGTGTTTAATACATTTATTTTTTATTTTAAAAAAAATAGTTAATTAATAAAGGATATGATAAATGTCAGAAAAAAATGTTATTTTAGAAATAGATAATTCTATAGCTACTGTTACTCTAAACAGGCCTGATAATGCTAATACAATTAATTTAAATTTAGTAAAAGATTTATATGAAGCATTTAAAACTTGTCATCATGACGAATCTATCAGAGCTGTAATTTTTACTGCAAATGGAGCTATGTTTAGTGCAGGAGGAGATTTAGATTCATTTGTTGAGGAGTCTGCTAATTTAGGGCCTTTTATAACAGATATGACTACATATTTTCATTTAGCTGTAACTTTAATGAATAGAATGGAAAAACCTATTATAGTGGCTATTAATGGGACTGCAGCAGGAGGAGGTTTAAGTTTAGCTTTGTCTGGTGATATAATAATTTCTGCAGATACTGCAAAATTTTCGGCTGCATATACCGCTGCAGGTTTATCTCCAGATGGTTCTATGACATACATTATGCCTAGATTAATTGGTTTAAAAAGAACAAAAGAGCTTATGATTACAAATAGGAGGCTTACTGCAAATGAAGCTTTTGATATGGGTTTAATTGATCAAGTTGTTAAACCTGAGGATTTACATAAAACTGTAATGGAAATGGCATTAAACTTATCTAAAGGTGCTACAAAAGCATATGGAGCAGTTAAAACCTTATTATCTGATACCTTTTCTTCTTCATTAGAAAGCCATTTAGAGCAAGAAGCTCGTAATTTAAATATTAGAGCTCAGGGTCATGATGGGAAAGAGGGTGTAAAAGCTTTTGTAGAAAAAAGAAAACCTAATTTTAAAGGTTATTAGTAATAGAAGGGGTTTTTTATGAATACTGAAGAGTTACCAAAGTCAAAAGTTTTAATAAATGATAAAAATATGTCATATGTAGACATTGGATCAGGAGAAACTATGTTATTTCTTCATGGTAACCCAACTTCGTCTTATTTATGGAGAAATATTATACCATATTTCACAGATTCTTATAGGTGTGTTGCGCCAGACTTAATAGGTATGGGAGATTCTGATAAATTAAAATCTAACAGTCCAGGTACGTATACATATATTGAGCATAGGAAATGGCTTAATGAAATATTAGAAAAATTAAATCTAGGAGATAAGATAATATTAGTTATTCACGATTGGGGCTCGGCACTTGGCTTTGATTGGGCGTTAAGAAACATTAATAGAGTTGCAGGAATTGTATATATGGAAGGAATTGTCTCTCCATTAACATGGGATGATTGGGATAAAAAGTCAGCTCCTGTTTTTCAAGCATTTAGATCAGATGCAGGAGAGAATATGGTAATAGAAAAAAATATATTTGTAGAAAAAGTTCTTCCAGGATCAGTATTAAGGGGTTTAACAGAAAAAGAAATGGATGTTTATAGAAGGCCATTTCTTAAAAAAGAAGATAGAAGGCCTACCTTAGATTGGCCTAATCAAATTCCAATTGATACTTATCCAGAAGATGTAACAAATATAGTAAAACAATATTCTGATTTTTTTAAGATTAATCATGTTCCTAAATTATTTATTAATGCAGAACCAGGAGCAATTCTAGTTGGTAAGCAGAGAGAGCATTGTAGAACTTGGCCAAACCAAACTGAAATAACAGTTCCTGGAAGTCACTTTATCCAAGAAGATTCTCCAGATTTAATAGGAGAGGGAATACTTAATTGGCTAAAATCACAAAATATCTAGTTTATTCTTTATTAATTTTATATGCACTTTTAAATAAAGTTTATTCTATTGAGTCAGCTGCACACAAAGTAGAAGTAGCAAAATGTTACGGCATACTTATGACAATAAAAAATAATAGTTTAGATAGTAAAATCTCATTTAAATCAGATCAAATTTTAAATTTATATTATGAGAAAATTATTAGATTAAATATAGGTTCTCTTATGATGAAAGAAATGAGTGAGTTTGGCGCGAATGTTATATATGAAGATGTAATTAATCTAAATAAAGTTAAAGTTAATGAGTCAATCCAGAAATGTATAAGTATTTTTAAAGTTGGCTAAATTTATTCTCTAATAGCAGAAGAGTTTAAAGTAAGCTCATTTTTATATTTCCAGCAGGCTGCGTAACTTCCGGTCCAACCTCTGCCTTCTTTTTTTAAATTATCATATCTTACTTTTCTAAAGGCGGAATGACACTTTCCACAGGATAGTGCAAGCATACATACTGACCTCTTAATATTTGAATTATCATTTTCATCAAATGCTTTGTTTAAATTATTAGATGCAATAACTGAATCAGTATAATATCTATTGAAGGCATCAGGTAAAATCCATACTAAGCGTTCAGCACTTGTAGTATTTACATGAGCTACACTCGTGTGCAATGGCCAAAAATTTTCTACCTGTTTTAGTAAACTTGTAACCTCTAAAGCATCTTGTTTAGCATCTTTTGCATGAATTAAAGCATATGTTTCTAGAGGATTTGTTTTGTTTCTATTGCCTATAACTATAGATGATCCATCCGAAGATGTAACTGTATCTCCAGGAATAGCAATAAGTGTAGACAGTCTATCTACTCTTGACCACATGGCCTGCATTGCTTGCTGCCTTACATCTACCATTGTTTGTTTTTCTTCGTAGGTGGCATCTGCATAGCTAAAACTTATAGTAATAATCATCAATGCTAAAGCTATGAATATGATATATATAGACTTCATTTGTACCTCTTAATTTAATATATAAATATTTTATACCATATAGTATACTAATTATGTTAATCAAGTAACTAATAATTTACTATCTTTAATTAGTATAAGGTTATTTCATGCATAGGTTTTTTATCGCTATTGTCATTCTTGCATTACAATTTATTGTAGCTAAATATTCTATTGCTGATTATTCAAGTTCCTTAAGAGCTTATAACGACAATAACTTTAAGTTGTCAATTAGTGAATGTGAACATTTAATTAATGACTCTAAATGCTTGAATATACTAGGAATAATATATTTGAATGGTTATGGAATATCTAAGGACATAGATAAAGCTTCTATTTTATTCATTCAATCAGATAAATTAGGAAATAGCTCAGCAAAATTTAATTTAGGTTGGATGGCTCTTATGGGTCTGGGAGAAGAAGTAAATATTGAGAAGGCTTCTAATTACTTCAAATTATCTCTAAAAGAGACTAATAAATATAATATTTCCAAAAGTATAGACGAAGAATTATTATTAGAATCTAATAATAATTTAATTAAATTAAGTAAAAACAATTTCATTGCTAAATTCAATTTTTTTTATACAGAGTATCTTAAACTAGATATTTTATTTTTATCTAAAATTAATAATGAAAAAAAATATATAAAGGATATATCTTTAATAAAAAAAAAATTAAGTATTTATGAAGATAAGTTGATTAATTTGGAAGTTAATATTAATGATTTAAAACTGAAAATTAAAAATGAACAAGATCTATTGCTAACATTATTAATTTTAAATCTAAGTGCAAATTATATAGAATTTGAAAGAGTAATAAAACAAACCTATGTAAATTTAATAAAAATTAACATCTGATATAGGAGTAACGTATGCAAAAAATTTTTTTTATATTAAGTATCTTTATTTTTTCATTAAGTGCCTTTTCTGAAGAAATTTTAAGGGCTACTATAGAACCTCTTACAAAAGAAGATTTTAATACTTTATCACAAGGTAATTGCAAATCTTTTTCCAAAACTTTAATAGAAGCAAGAAATGAGTGGAAACATGTCATTCCTTATAAATTATCACAAGAATCATTAGAGTATTTTGTTATTGGTTATAATTTACAAGAAGAATTAGTCGCAGACATTGTAACTGTTTGGCCTTCATACCAAGGTAGAAGGGATCAATATTTTGTTTTAATTGGGAATAAGAATTGTTTTGTTAAATGGATAGAGTTATTACCTAATAGTATCCAAGAGATAATTGATAACGGGGTCAAAGCTAAAATATAGCTATTTATCTATGATAAATTTTGGAATTGTAAATTCTTCATCTTGCTTATCAAAAAATACTTTTACTTTATCACCTATGGAAATTTCATTAATATTATCTGTAATTATATTAGATACAATTCTTGCACCTTCTTTCAATATTATTGAGGCAACAATATACGGTACTTCTTCTATAAAAGCAGGTCCCGCAGGAGCATGAATTACTGTATAAGAATAAATTTTGCCTTCGCCAGATACTTCTTTCCATTCAATATTACTGCTATCTTGAGCATTAGTTAATCTTTTTGAGTAAAGGAAGTATTCATTAGTATCTGCTGCATATTGAACCATTAATTTATTTGATTTGGCCGCCTCCCAATATATTTTTGAATCTGGGTCTATTGTAGGTCTAGGTTTCTTGAGCTCCATTTTAATTACTTTCTTTAGAGAGTATTAATGTTGTAGAGCTGGATAATACGCCGCCAGTTCCATGACAAAGTGCATTTACGGGGTTGTCTAGTTGCCTTTCTCCACATAATCCCCATAGTTGCCTTGCGGATTCTATAATTGTAAATATTCCATACATTCCTGGATGACAATAACTTAAGCCACCTCCATTTGTATTTAATGCAAAATCACCACCAGGAGCAGTCCTCTGATTTTGCACAAAATCTTTACCCTCTCCTATCTTACAAAACCCTATTGCTTCTAAAGTTAAAAGAACAGTTATAGTGAAAGAGTCATAAATCATAGTTAAATCAATATCATTGGTATTAAGGTTAGACATATTAAAAGCTCTTTTGCTAGATTCTTTTGCTATTTCTAAATGCTCCATATTTGGCATGTAGTTTATACTAGAATGACTATTGCTTTCTCCAAATCCCCTTATATATATTGGTCTAGTACTTAAATCTTTGGCTTTTTCATTCGTTGTTATTACAACAGCACCGCCACCGTCGGTAACTAGGCAACAATCAGATCTATGCAAGGGCGAAGCTATTGGTTTAGATGATAAAACTTCCTCTATTGTCAAGGGCGTTTGAAATGCTGCATTTCCATTCATACTGGCCCATGCTCTAGTGGATACAGCTATTTCCGCAAGAGTCTCTCTAGTACTTCCATAAGTATGCATATGTCTTTGAGCAGCAAGAGCGTATCCACCTACAGGAAGAGGGAGTCCACTTACTACTTCAAACTGATTGCTATATAGCGCAGGTCTATCTCCTAAGACTCTAGAAGCATTAGATTTCTGCAAACTGCCGTATAAAATTAGAACGGTATCACATATCCCAGCTTTGATTGCTTGATAAGCATGATTGACATGAAGTAGGAATGTTGATCCTCCAATATTAGTACCTTCTAACCATTTAGGATCCTTAATTCCAAGATACTCAATTAAAACATTTGGTTGCATCATCCCAGGGCCAGGCATACCCCACATTCCTGCAACAGCAAGACCATCTACATCAGATAATTTTAAACCAGATTGTTTCAATGCTTTTTCAGCGCAATATTTCTGAATCGTAAGTTCGCTATTATTTTCTGCTGCCCTTCCTCTATCTTGAAGTGGAAAGTCAGCGACACCTACTATACATGGTTCTCTATCCATTAAAAAATCCTTTTGGAGGCCCGGGACGGAATCGAACCGCCGTACGAGGATTTGCAGTCCACTACATAACCACTCTGACACCGGGCCTTAAAATTTTAATATTTTTAAATTATATAAATTTAATAATTTAAATAAATTTAGGAAAATATACGCTATATTACTAATGAGGTAAATTAATATTATTATGTATTTAATCTTTATTTGATATAAATATAGTAATATTAAAAAAAGAAAATATTGATTTGAGAGAATATAGTTATGTTTAATAGTTTTTATAAAAACTTTATATTTAAATTTCCTAAGGTAATATTTTTTTTACTATTAACTTTGTTTATGGTTTTTGGCTATTTTGCAAAATTTTTAGTTATTGATGCTTCTTCTGATACTTTAATTTTAGAAGGGGATAAAGATTTAGAATACACCCAATTACTTAGTAAAAGATATTATTCTCCAGATTTTTTAATACTTGCTTATACTCCAAATGAAAATTTATTTTCAGTTAACACAATTAAAAACATTGAATCTATTTCTTCAAAGCTATTAAATTTAGAGGCAGTTACGTCAGTTACATCTATATTAAATGTTCCTTTACTTTTAAGTCCTCCATTAAAAATTTCTTCGTTATCAGGAGGTATTCCAAATCTTAAGGATGAAGGGTTAGATTTAAAATTAGTGAAAAAAGAGTTTATAAATAGCCCAATATATAAAGATAATTTAGTAAGTAGTGATTTTACAACTACTTCAATCGTTATAAACCTTAAAGAAGATAATGTTGCTATTCAATTAAGAGATGAAAGAAATAGATTAAGAAAAAAACAAAGTAAAAATCTAATTAATGAATCTGAGTCTAAAAAATTAGAAATAATAGAAAAGACTTACAGGTCTTATAAAAATAAATCAAAAATTCAAAATGAAGAAACAATTAACAGTATCAGAAATATTATAAAGCCTTATCAAAAAGAAGAAGTTATTTTTCTTGGAGGTTTGAATATGATTACTAATGATGTTGTAAATTTTGTTAAGAATGATCTAAAAATATTTGGTATTTCTATTCTATTATTTTTAGTTATTACCCTTATGATAATTTTTAGGCAATTAAGGTGGGTTTTAATTCCCTTAATAACATGTTCTTTTTCTGTAATTATTACATCAGGTATTTTAAGTATTTTTTCCTGGGATGTTACAATTATTTCGTCTAATTTTATTTCTCTTCAATTGATTTTTACTATGGCTATAATAGTTCATCTTACAGTCAAATATAGAGAATTATACTCTTTTAACTCAGATTTGTCACAAAAAGATCTATTAATAAAAACAGTTTCTTCAATGGCTCTTCCATGCTTATACACAGTTGCAACAACTATTGTAGGTTTTTCATCTTTAGTTTTTTCTGGCCTTTTACCAGTTATAAATTTTGGATGGATGATGAGTATAGGTATTATTATTTCTTTGATAAGTGCATTTATTCTATTTCCAATAATGCAAATAAATTTAAATAAAATTAGTCCAAATTTAAAATTTGAACAAAGTATTCCTTTACCTAAATACTTTGCAGATCTATCTGATTTTATAGGTAAAAAAGTTATATTTTTATCTTTTTTTATTTTTATCATCGGAGCAATAGGAATAACTCAGCTTAAGGTAGAAAATAGTTTCATTGATTATTTTAAAAATAGTAGTGAAATTTATAAAGGAATGAAATTAATAGATCAAAAATTAGGCGGCACTACTTTATTAGATATAACTATAGACTTTAATGATAGTTTTGATGAAGAAATATTTATAGAACCTGAAGGAGAATTTGAAGAAGATGAGTTTGATTTTTTAGAAGAAGATATTTCTTCTGATGATAATGGTTCTAAATTATTTTTTACATCCTCAAAAATGGATTTAATAACAAAGATACATGATTATTTAGAAAAACAACCTGAAATTGGCAAAGTTATGTCTTTTGCTACTTTATTAAAGGTTGGAAAATTACTTAATAATGGAAATGATTTAGATATAATTCAATTAGCTTTATTATATTCTGAGCTGCCAGATCAATATAAAAGAATAATTGTTGCTCCTTATATATCTATTGATGATAATCAAGCTAAGATAAGTGTGAGAATTAAAGATTCTATGCCTAAGTTAAGAAGAAATGATTTTTTAAAAAAATTAAACATAGAGATTCCTAATATAGCTAATATTGATCCTGATAGTATACACTATAGTAATGTATTGATTTTATATAACAATATGCTTCAAAGTCTATTTAAGTCACAAATACTTACAATAGGAAGTGTTATAATCTTGTTATTTTTTATGTTTTTACTTTTATTTAAATCTATTAAAGTTTCACTAATTGCATTAATACCAAATGTAATATCTATAGGTTTGGTATTAGGGTTTATGGGTTGGTTTAAAATTCCATTAGATATGATGACTATTACGATTGCAGCTATAAGTATGGGAATAGCAGTAGATAATACTATACATTATATATATAGATATAAAAATGAATTTATTATAGACAATAATTATAGCTTAGCTATGCGACGAACTCACATGAGTATAGGTTTTGCAATGTATTATACTTCTGTTACGATAATTATAGGTTTCTTTATCTTAGTCTTTTCTAATTTTATTCCTAGTATATATTTTGGACTGTTAACAAGTTTAGCCATGTTTATGGCATTACTTTCATCATTAATTCTATTGCCTCAATTATTAATTACCTTTAAGCCATTTAAAACTTATAATAGTTAAAGTAAATATTTAGTAAAACTAACTTAACATTTTTAACCATATACTATATTAAGAAATAAAGTTTTTTAGTGAGGAGCTTGTAATTGTCTGTTTCAATAGAAGTAATGAACAAAAATATGATAGATAGGCAATTAAAACCTGTTGGAGTTAATGATAAATTAATACTAGATGCTTTCAAAAGTATACCTCGTGAATTGTTTGTAGATATAGATAAGAAATCAATAGCATACCATGAAGGTGATATGGAAATTAAAGAAGGTCGCTGGCTATTATCAGCTGGATTAATAGGACGCTTAATAAGTTCAGTTTCTATTTCGAAAGAAGATGTAATATTAGAAATTGGTTCTTGTACTGGTTATGCAACAGCTATTTTAGAAAAGTTATCATCTTTAGTTGTAGGTATTGAGAAAGATTATAATTTAAGAAACGATGCTAATAATATATTGGCAAAAATTGGTGCAGATAGCGCGCTAATAGTAGATGGAGATCATATGCTTGGTAATATTAAAAGTGCTCCATATGATAAAATTTTTATTTTTGGGTCTGTAAAATCTATTCCTGATGAATTATTTAATCAATTAGCAGATCATGGTAAAATAGTTTGTGGTATTAAAGGCCAAAATAATGATAAATCATATGGAAAGGCAGTTGTATTTAAAAAAAATAGAGGTATAGTTAGTAGCTCATCTATATTTAACGCAAATATTCCAGCTATGTTTGGTTTTGATAATGAAGATGTTTTTGAGTTTTAATAGGTTTTAGAAGGATATATAATGTTTAGAATAGTAAAAATTTTTCTCTTTAAATATATAGCATACTTATCAGCAATGATATTTATATTTTTATCAGAAGCAAATGCCCAAAGCTTAAGTTCTTCTCTTGCAAATGCTTATACTAATCATCCTCTATTAGCATCTGAAAGAAGTGAAGAAAGAGTTGTGACTGAGGATATAGTAGAAGCTTTAGCAGGGTGGAATCCTGTTGTGTATTTAGATGCATCTATAGGAAAATCTCTAGATACCACAAAAACAAATACTACTACAAAAACAAATAGTAACCTTCCGGTATCTATGGGAGTTGTATTAGAGCAGAAAATATATGATGGCGGAAAGACTAATCAAAATATTAATATAGCAAATGCTAACTTTGAAATGTCTAAATCAAAGTTAATGATGATAGAAAATGAAGTTTTATTACAAGCAGCTATTGCATATTTTGATTTACTTAAAGAGTTAGATTTACTAGATATTGCTAAGAAAAATAAAGAAGTAATTAAAAGGCAATTAGAAGCAACAAAAGATAGGTTTGATGTAGGTGATTTAACAATTACAGATGTTTCTCAGGCTGAAGCTAGACTTTCAGATGCATCTGCTAATTTGGTTAAGGCTGAAGCTGATTTAAATAGCGCAAAAGCTTTATATTTTTCAGACACTGGTCTGGAAGCTGAAGATATTTTTTATCCTGAAACAATGCCTGTTATACCTTTAAACCTTCAAGATATTATGGAGAGTGTTAAAAGTGGTAATGCAAATATTGCTTTTGCAAGAAGGAACAAAGATTTAGCAGAAGAAGAGTTAAAATTGATTCTCAAAGAAATGTCTATGACTGTGGACTTTAGGGCTAGAGCAAATCAAGCATATGATCCAAATACCTTTTTCGAAGAACAAAGATATTTTGATGTTTCAGCTAATATGAAACTTCCTCTTTACAAGGGAGGAAAAGATAAAGCTAACATTAGAAAGTATAGAGAAAAAATAATTAAGAGTAATTCTAATATTAGTAATATATTAAGAGAAGAATCTGAAAAAGCCATGATTATATGGAATAAAATACAAAGCTTAAACTCTCAGATAATTTCTTTTAAAGCGTCTATTTTAGCAAATGAAATTGCCTTAGAAGGAGTAGTTCAAGAAGAAAATGTTGGTGCAAGAACTGTATTAGATGTTCTTGATGCAGAAAATGAATTATTTAGAGCTAAAGCAAACCTAATAAAGGCTAATACTAGTCTATATATAGCTTCTTATCAAATCATAGAAGTTACTGGTAATATGAATGCTAAGTATTTAAATTTACCTGTTACGGTCTTTCATGATTCTAATAAATATTATAATAAAGTAAAAGGTTTATCTGGAGAAGGTAAATCCATACTTGATATTTTAAATATTAACTAATTAGATAAATTAAATTATGGTTAATTCTAAAATAGTAAAAAATAATATTACTTCAGCTATGAAAGAACTAGAAACTGCTCTAATGGAGAAGCAAAAACCTTTAGTTAAAAAATATAAAAAAACTTTGATTAAAAAGAAGGTAATTAAAAAAATTATACCTTCTGATATTTTGCTTTTAACAGATATTATAAAAGAGTCACCATTTTATAAAAAAGATTCAAATAGAGCTATTGTAAAAAAAAGTATTCAATCAATAATAGAATCTGATATTAAATTATGGATAAAGGCTAATATGCATATAACTACAGATGATTATGTTAAGAAAGCTCTAAAAACTATTAAATAATTAATTAGTTTAGTAAATATATGATGTAATGGAATGCAAAGATGCCTATAAAAAAAGCAGAAGTAAAAGCTAAGAATAAAGTTTCTAGTTCTGAAATTGAAAACTATTCTAGTTCTGTGTGGGATAATAATAAAATTATGGAAGCAAAAATAGATTCTGATAAGGAATCTATTACAATTATGATGCCTCCACCCAATGTAACTGGTAGCTTACATATTGGTCATGCTTTAAATATGACATTACAAGATGTTATTGCTAGATATTGGCGAATGAAAGGAAAGGATGTTTTATGGCAGCCTGGAACAGATCACGCGGGTATAGCAACACAAATGGTAGTAGAAAGAAAAATTTTAAAGGAAGGAATAACTTCTAGAGCAGAATTAGGAAGAGGTGATTTTTTAAAGAAAGTTTGGGAATGGAAAGAGGAATCTGGAGGGACTATTGTAAATCAGTTGAAAAGGCTCGGAGCTTCTGCTGATTGGAGTAGAGAAAGATTTACTTTAGATGAAGGTTTATCTGAGGCTGTTAGAGAAGTTTTTGTAAGCTTATATAAGAGTAATTTAATTTATAGAGATAAAAGATTAGTTAACTGGGATACAAAGTTAGAAACTGCGATTTCTGACTTGGAAGTTATTCAAAAAGATAAAAAAGGTTATTATTGGTATTTTAAATACCCAATACTAGGCACTAAGAATTATATTATAGTAGCAACTACAAGACCTGAAACATTGCTAGGTGATACATGTGTTGCTGTTAACCCTAAAGATAAAAGGTATAAAAGTTTAATAGGAAAAAAAGTTCTCTTACCTATTGTTAATAGAGAAATATTAATAGTAGCTGATGAATATGCTGACCCTGAAAAAGGTACAGGAGCGGTAAAAATTACTCCTGCTCATGATTTTAATGACTTTCAAGTAGGTAAAAGACATAATTTAGAGCCTATTAATATATTGAATACGAATGGAACTTTAAATAAAAATACACCTAAGGCTTATCAAGGTCTTACTATATTAAAGGCTAGAGTAAAGATAATTTCTGATATGGAAGAATTAGGTTTACTAGATAAAATAGAAGACACTATACATGCTGTTCCATATGGTGACAGGTCAGATACAGTTATTGAGCCTTTTTTAACAGATCAATGGTTTGTAGATGCAAAAAAATTGTCAGGTCCTGCTATAGAAACTGTTAAAAATGGAGAAACAAAATTTATTCCAAAAACATGGGAAAATACTTTTTTTGAATGGATGAATAATATAGAGCCATGGTGCATTTCTAGGCAATTATGGTGGGGACATAGGATACCAGCATGGCATGCTCCGGATGGAACTATATTTGTTGGTAAGACATTAGAGGAAGTGCAAATACAAGCTTTTAATAAGTACGGTAAAAAAATAGAATTAAAACAAGACCCAGATGTATTAGATACTTGGTTTTCTTCTGGCTTATGGCCGTTTTCAACATTAGGATGGCCTGATAAAAGTAAAGATCTAATCAAGTATTACCCAGGAGATATCTTAGTTACAGGCTTTGATATAATATTTTTTTGGGTATCAAGAATGATGATGCTAGGTATTCATTTTATGAAAAAATCACCATTTAAGGAAGTCTATGTTCATGCTTTAGTTCGTGATTCAAAGGGTAATAAAATGTCAAAATCTAAAGGTAATGTCGTTAATCCTTTGGTGCTTATGGATCAATACGGCACTGATACAATTAGATTTTCATTAACAGCTTTAGCGACTCAGGGAAGAGATATAAAGCTAGCTGAAGATAGAATAGTGGGATATAGAAATTTTATAACTAAAATACATAATGCTTCAAAGTTTTTAGAAATCAATGACTGTGTCTTAGATAAAGAATTTGATATCAAAATGATACAAAAACCTATTAGTTTATGGATTATAAACCTTCTTTATAAAACAGCAGATAATGTATCTTCAGAGATAGAATCTTACAGGTTTAATGAGGCAGCAAATAACGCATATCATTTTGTTTGGCATAATTTTTGTGATTGGTATTTAGAAATAGTAAAACCTGTTTTATCTGAAATTAATAGTGAAGAAAATAAAGAGATAAAAAATACTACAGCTTATGTATTTAGCAAAATATTAATAATTTTACATCCAATTATACCTTTTAACACTGAATACTTGTATAGTAAGGTTCATAATTTTGGAGAAATACTCTCCTTAATGGATTGGCCTGATTCAAATATTGAAAAAATTAAATTAAGTAAAAATAATATAGAGATAGAATGGATCATAAAATTCATTAGTGAAATTAGGTCTTTACGAGCAATGTTAAATATACCATTTAAATCACTGATAAATGTATATTATAAGTCTATTGATAAAAAATATCTTAATATTATTAATAGTAATATTGAAACTTTAAAAAGTATTGCAGGAGTAGAAAGTTTTTCTTTCAATGCTAATGATTCTGACAACTCCGCTCAAATATTAGTAGATGATGCAACTTTTAATATATCTCTCAAGGGCGTAATAGATATAAATATTGAGCTAGATAGATTGAATAAAGATTTATCAAAATTAAAAGATGATATATCTATAATTGATGCTAAGTTATTAAATAAAAATTTTATAGAACGTGCACCTAAGGAGGTAATAGAAGAGCAAAAAAGTAAAAAAGAAGGTATCAAAAGCTTGGCAGATAGGCTTCAACTAGCAATTAATAGATTAGATAATAAAATATAGGGGGTACATTATGACAAAATTTAATAAAGATAAACTACCGAGTAGACATGTGACAGAAGGGCCTGGCAAAGCCCCACACAGATCCTTTTTTTATGCCATGAATTTAACAACTGAGCAAATTCATCAGCCACTTATTGGGGTAGTTTCAACTTGGAATGAGTCTGCTCCATGTAACATTACCTTAAGAAGGCAAGCGCAATCTGTAAAAAAGGGGGTATGGCTTGCTGAGGGAACACCAAGAGAATTTACTACCATAACAGTTACAGATGGAATAGC
>MDTG01088535.1_pt1 | contig 18881 bp, 15 predicted proteins | sample 811421 | NCBI WGS metagenome assembly MDTG01 (sample SAMN05326645, study PRJNA326480) | marine metagenome | isolation source: seawater | place: Pacific Ocean: South East | collected 2011
CAACGGGAGCCTTCAATTGCATGCATTACGGGCTACCTTTGATGCGACCGCATAAGAACGGATTAGTAATCAATATTTCCTCCACTAGCGGCAAACGTGCTGCACCCCTGGGCGGGGTGTCCTATAACGCCAGTAAATTTGCCATGGACGCACTTGGCACCAGCGCCAATGAAGATGAACGGGAAAACGGCATACGTGTAACAACGATTTTTCCCGGCGAAGTCGACACTCCTATATTGGATGACAGACCTACTCCCCCTAGCGCAGAACACCGCGCCAAAATATTAAAACCCAAAGATATCGCAGACATGACCATTGCCATAGCTAAACTTCCCCCATTGGCACACGTACCCGAACTGATCATTAAGCCTATTGGCCAGTCATTTATTTAAGACAGTCCTTAACTAAAAAATAATCAACACTCATTACCAACAGTGCTTTACAAAGCGCCTCGACCAGTAGACCTTTTCTGCCATGAAGCCATTCCTCATCATTTTGTTTTCCATTGGTATTTTTACTTTCAATGTAAACGCAGAACCGCCAAAGGGTTTTGATAAGCTATTCAATGGAAAAAATCTGGACGGTTGGAAAGCTAAACCAAATGGATGGACCGTGGAGAAAGGTGTCCTGACGCGCAAACCCAAGAGCGGATACATATGGACTGATAAAGCATACGGCGACTTTGTCCTGGATGTTGAAGTAAAAGTATCAAAACGCTGTAATAGCGGCATCTTTTTTCGTACTGATCCGAAAAACGCTGTACAAGGTGGCTTTGAAATTCAGGTAATGGACACCACTGGAAAGAAAAAACTGGGCACCCATGATAATGGAGCTCTCTACGATGCTCTGGCGCCGAGTGCAAATCCGGCCAAACCTTTAGGGGAGTGGAACCGGTTTATAATCACCTGCAAAGGCCCACACGTTACGGTCAATATCAATGGTACCGTGGTAGTGAAAGCCAATTTGGATAAATGGACCACCGGCAACAAAAACCCCGATGGCTCACGTAATAAGTTCAGAACAGCCCTCAAGGACTTACCCCGAGAAGGCCACATTGGATTCCAAGACCACGGCCAAGACGTTTGGTACCGTAACATCTATCTGAAAAATTTGAACTAAAGCTGCCTTACTCAAAAAACACTGACTTTTTGAAGGTCTTTCTGTATTGAACTTTCTTAGCGCGCCTTAAAGCGCGCCTTCTTTTATGCGTTCCATTGGGGAAATTAATAGCGAAGAACAGGCTAAACGATTTGGCGACTATCTCTTAGCCAACAAGATCCCCTGTGATATCGAGGATGAGGAGGATGGAACGTGGTCAATATGGATCCATGATGATGATCAAATTGAGGAAGCCGAAGCTGAATTAGAAAAATTTAACCGAGAACCAAAAGATTCCCGTTACAAAAATGCCGAAGCCAAAGCAGAGAAAATACGACGTGAAAATGAGAAAGCAGACAAAGAATCCGCCAGAAGACAAGTAGAGGTTCGAACACAAACATGGAATTCATCAGAATCAACCCCGCACCTTACTTACGCACTAATAGTTGCATGTGTAGGTGTATTCATTGCCCTACAAACTGATATGGGCGACAGCCTCAAACAAACACTTTCCATAAGCACATATGAAATCGATGGAAATAGTGTAAAATGGCCCGGACTAAATGATATCACCCAAGGCGAGTGGTGGCGACTCGTAACCCCTATTATTATACACCTCGGCTGGCTTCACATTGCTTTTAATATGATGTGGCTGCATCAGCTCGGAAGGATGTTTGAGCATACACATGGAGCACTAAAACTAATTGTGTTCATAATAGTCACAGGAATTCTCAGTAATCTTTTTCAATATGCAGACTTCGCAAGCGGCTTATTTGGCAGAGGACCTACATTTGGAGGAATGTCTGGAGTAGTATACGCTCTAGCAGGTTATTGTTGGATTCGCGGGCGGTTAATTCCTTTCTCTGACATTGAGCTGCCGCCAGATACCATGAAGTTTCTCATGATCTGGTTTGCTATATGCTTCCTACCTTTTTTGCCAATTGCTAATGGAGGACACACTGGAGGTCTTCTGGCAGGGCTGGCAATTGGCTGGATATCCGCTCAGGTAACTTTAAGAGAATAGCAATCTAATCAAAGGTGTAGCGTTTTCCCCTTACTTCCACATTCGGTGGCCTTTTTGTTTTCTCAAACCAATCATAGCCAACCTTCAAATTCTGCCATTCTTTAATCCATTTTGAATTTTGATGTTTCCTCATGTTTGCTTCAGACATTCGGAAGGGAAAACAATGCACCCTGAAAAAGCGTTGCCCATTCATTAAGGCCGCATCGCAAAGCGAATAGATCTCTTCAATGCGGGCATCAGTCATGGCATAACACCCAATACTTACGCAATTGCCATGTACCATTAAAGCACTTCCAGTACGACCATGAGCCCGGTCATATTTGTTCGGGTAACCCAGATTAAATGAGAGATGAAAACGACTTCTTGGATTCATGCGCGAGCGTGGCACAAAATAAAACCCTTCCGGCGCCTGCTCATCTCCTTCTTTTAATTTAGGCCCAAGGGCACCTGAGAACTTACAAATCGGCCAAGTCTTGAAAATTTTAAATCGTTTTCCGTCATCAATCCAGAGTTCAAGTTGGTTCTCCTGCTTGAAAATACGGATGTAAACCGGAGCCCCCCAGCGGAGACCTTTTGCGCGCAGAGCAACCTCCAGCTGTGGTCGAACGCGCTTTGCCGCTGCCTCAGAGCGATCCAAACGTGGCGCATTTTTCCGGGCAAATAATACCGACGCTCCGACAATAAATACTCCAATAGCCAAAACGAATTGCAACCGATTAAACCTCCTGAACACAAATAGGAGAATAGCTAATCCAGAGGTCTCGGGCTATTTCAGATTATTTACAAATAAAACATTACCGGTTTGCGGAGATTATTTCATCCGATAACTTTTTGCCTTTACCCAACAAATGCCACCCCAGAAACAAGCGCACCTGATTCTCTCCCACAACCCGCGGAGCATTATGACCACCATCTTGATAAGTAATCAGTGTAGACTCAACGCCAGCCTTCATTAATGCCGCATGATAAATCTGTGATTGATGAAAAGGCACTAAAGGGTCCTTGGTCCCGTGTACGTGCAGATGTGGGGCATCATCTTTTGAAACGTGAGTCAAGGGTGAAGCTAGCCTGGTTTTCTTTTTAGCCTCTTGGATCGGCGCACCAATTAACAAACTTTCTGGTGAATTAGCTGCATTGTGATCCATCTTACCCGGGTGATCATTCATTTGAAGTAAAGCACTTGGCCCGTAATAATTTACAACCGCGCTCACGCGACTTGATTGGCCTAGATGTTTACCCAACTTACCCTCCAATTCCTTCACGCCGCCAGTCGATCCAAGCATAGAAACCAAATGCCCCCCCGCAGAAGTCCCCCACACAGCAATTCTCTCTGGATCCATTCCATGGTCCTTTGCGTTTCCACGCAACCAGCGGATAGCGGCTTTGCAGTCATGTATCTGAGCCGGCCAAATCGCTTCTCCAGAAAGCCGATACCCGATACTGACCCCCACGTACTGACCGGTTTGAACCAAATTCGAAACCCGATTTACCCCACTACTCTTATTGCCATTCCGCCAACCGCCGCCATGTATGAATGCAATTACCGGCAAGGGCTCCTTGCCTACCCGCTTTTCGGGTAATATCAAATCGAGCATTTGCCTCGGATTTTTAGTTCCTGCGTACGGAATATCACGTAGCACCGTAACTCCCTTGAGCTGACTTGAACCCTTCAGGAAACGCACATGCTCTTCCATTGAAATAGCACCATCCTTATTGGTGTCTACTCGAGCAAAATTGCGACGGGCATTTATAGGCAACTCAGCCAACGACAATTTACTGTCCTTATTTTTATCCCACTGCTTAAAAAGTGCCTCCGGAGAGCGTTGTTGAGCATCAGCCCAAGGAACCAACGCCAATAATAACAAAATATAGCTAATATTTTTCATCACGATTCCTTCTTTTTATTCAAAAGACCTGTCAACCATCCTAGGGAAACAAAAAATTTGTCCATCTTAGCGATTGTATCGGGGTAATAATCACCTTTCTTACCTTTATTAAAAAAACCATGGGTGGCATCCTTATATAGGTAGAGCTCACTGCGACTCCCTATAGCCTTCATTCGCCGATCATATTCCTGAGCAGTTTCAACTGGGATAAGCTTATCCTTCGTACCCAGAAAAACAATAGTCGGTGGGGCTCCCTCGGAAATATTATGCATCGGAGATATCTCCTTCCACCGTGCCTTGACCCGATCGTATCCGTATCCTTTGGAGCTGTTATCATAAACCGGATTAAATAAAACTAGTGCTTCGGGCCTACTCCTCACCTTCTTATCCTCTTCCTTCTCCTCAAGCCCCGGACAGTTGCCCGTAGCAGCGGCCACATGACCACCTGCTGAACCACCACCAGCGGCAATACGCGACGGATCCACCCCCAATTTATTTGCATTGGCTCTTACCCACCGAATGGCTGATTTACCGTCTTTGACACATTCAAAGGGAGTCGTTTTGTTACGGCTTTTAACGCGGTATTCTGCTGTTATAGCCACCATTCCCCGCTGGGAAAGATATTGGCAATGCGGTTCAAACTGCTTGGGCGTACCCCCATTCCAGCCACCACCAAAGAAAAACACAATCGCAGGCTTCCGATCTGAATCCTTGTGCCCATCGGGATTATACACGTGCAGGAACAGTTTCGTTTCACCCACCTGTTTGTATTGATGCACCTTCGCCCCTTCAAGCTTCACCACCTGTGCAGAAGCCACAAAAGGAAGCATGCAAATAATAGATATGATTTGTTTCATTTTAGTCCTATTTTAAAAACTGATAAGTATGGGGCAGAGAGTTCTCATTTCTTCTTGTTTTTCTTTCTTGATTCAGGCCATGGAATCACCCCAGTACGTTCTGCATAAGACTGCCACATGGCTTGTAGCTTTTTAGTTTTTTCAGAGTGCTTTTTTGAAAGATCATTCATCTCAACCCGGTCATTCTTCAGATTGTACAACTCCCATTTCCCATTACGCCCTTTAGCAACCAATTTCCAGTCACCAACACGAATGGCACGATTGCCCTCATGCTCCCAGTAGATTGCCTGTCGATCAATTGCATCTTCCTTAAAAATCTTAACCAAGCTTTTCCCTTCCAGAGGTTTAATAGTTTTGCCACGGAATTCCCTTGGATACGTTGCTCCTGATACATCAATACATGTTGCCATTAGGTCAATCAAATGACTCGGCTCTTTGCGGAGCTTGTTTTTAACTGCTATACCATCTGGCCAATGCACGACTAAAGGCGTCGCTACGCCGCCTTCATGCACCCAGTGCTTGTATTCCCGGAAAGGGGTGTTGGAAACATTAGCCCAATTCCGACCGTACCCGATATAAGTATCCTCCGGCCCCGGCATTACGCGCCCACGTCGTACTGGATACCCATCACGGGTTTGCTTCGGAGTAGAGTTAAAATAGTGAATAACATCATCGGGAATAGGTTTAAAGGTGGGCTTTTTCGGACGGGGAAAAGGTTTGTCCCCTCTACCACCATTTTCGGCACAACCCCCATTATCCTGAAGGTAAAATATCAAAGTATTGTTTAGATCGCCACGAATCTTAATCGCCTCAACAATCCGTCCAATACCCTGATCCATCTGATCAACCATTGCCGCATAGACTTCCATACAAGCCGATTCCCATTCCTTATCTTTTACTTTACTCCAATCACCAACCGTTGGCGTCATCTTTGTACCGTTATCGATTAACCCCATTTCTTTCATTCGTTCTAGTCGAGCCTTACGAACAGAAACGTAACCTTGATCATATTTTCCATCATACTTTTCAATATCCTGCTCACGGGCATGCATAGGCCAATGCGCCGCCGTATATGACACGTACATAAAGAAGGGGTTATCCCCCTTATGTTCCTTAACAAACTTAACGGCATTATCACTAATCGCATCGGTAAAATGATAAGGCTGGGAGGGTTTATAATCCGGATCGTTCTCCCGGGTGATGGGTTTATTTCCACGAGTCAGCGAATTAGGATCCCAAAGACTTGAGGCTCCATTAATGATACCATAGTAACGATCAAACCCTCGTTGTAGTGGCCAGTTAAATTTCTCGGTATCATTCGATGGATTAACATGACTGGTAACATGCCACTTGCCTATGCAATAAGTTGAATACCCCGCGGGCTTCAATGCCTCAGCAATGGTAACACAATTGCGATTAAGTTCACCGCGGTAACCATCCTGCCCCCGGTCGTTCATCATATGACCGATGCCTGCCTGATGAGGGTATAAGCCAGTCAGAAGCGATGCACGTGTAGGGCAGCAGCGGGCGGTATTATAAAATTGGGTAAAACGCAATCCATTAGCCGCCAAGCCATCAAGGACCGGGGTATGAATTTCCCCACCATAGCAGCCAATATCCGAATAACCCATGTCATCAGACATAATAATCACAATATTGGGACGCAAAGCATCCTTAGCAAAAACAGGAGTAACCAGCAGGATAAAAAGGCGAGTAAGATATTTCATTAGGACGTGCCCAGAGCATCATGGATTCGGCGGTTATAGGCAAGATTTTGAGTTTGTTTGACGTTGACCATACCAAACCAAAACGTGAACCTCAGGGGCCAATCCATGAAAGTGAAAAAGGTCTTACTCTGCATATTAAACCTAGCCCTCGCCTTCTTAACCTTCGGCGAGGAAAAAACACTCAAAGTAGGCACCAAGCCAGAGAGTGTCTGTCGTGGTTTTGGCGGCAAACTCTATGTCACTATGATCAATAACGAAGAGCCCGGAGATGGCGGCATCAACGTAATTGATGAAGATAAGGTAAAGGAATTTTGCCGTGGAATGAATTCACCCAAGGGAATTGCCTTCATTGGAGGCTTTCTTGTAACAGCTGATGAAACCACCGTATGGAAAGTTGATAAGAAGGGCAAAGTGACAAAACTAGCTGAGGCAAAGGATTTCCCAAATAAAATTGAATTTCTCAATGATGTAGCTGCCAGTCGCGACAAGAAGAGCGTGTACGTCACAGAAATGAGCCCTCCCGGACCAATGTTCAACCCGGATAAAGAACGCACCCTCTGGCCCATCGGCAGCAAACAGGACATGAATTTGCCACGCAAAGGCTGCGTTTATAAAGTGACTTTGAATGGCAAGGTATCACTCGCTGTACCTGCCGGTAACAAGGTGATGCGCTTCCCCAACGGCGTAACCGTAATCGGTAAGAAAAATGAGGAGACACCCGTGATGGGTGATTTCTTTACCGGCAACATTGTGCAGTATGACGGCAAATCATTTAAAATACTGGCCAAAGGTATGCGTGGCGCTGACGCCGTAGAGTTTGGAAAGGGCGTGATCTATGTCTCTAGCTGGCCTCTTGGTAAGGTTTGGAAATACGACCGCAAAAGCAAAAAAACAACCGTTCTGTCGGACAAGTTTACTACGGCTGCCGATTTCTACTATGACCGAAAGAATAAACAACTGATTGTCCCGGACATGATTGGCGGCACATTGACCTTCCTACCGGTTGAATAACGATCCATGTCCGGAAAAATACGAATCGCCCTCATTGGGATCGATCATCCGCACGGCATGGGTTGGCGCGAGTCACTGACGCATGTTTCTGATAAACTTGAAGTAAGCGCACTGGTTCCTGCCTTTGATAGCGCTACATCAAGTCTCGAAGAGCGTCATGCGAAACTGCCTCGGTTCGAATCAGTAACCGAACTCATTTACTCAAGCGACTTATTTGATGGAGCGCTGGTGTGCCTGCCCAACGACCAAAGCCCCGATGCGGTTATCGCTCTGGCCAATGCAGGAAAACACATTCTGCTGGAAAAACCTGGAGCAGCCAATGCAACAGACGCCCGACGCATGGCTGAGGCAATCCGTGCTAATCAAGTTTCCTTTCAGAACGGCTTCATTTGGCGTTACGACGAACTGGCCAATCGCCTCCGTAAAATGGTAAGTGATGGGCGATTTGGCAAACTAATCAGCGTGGAAATGACTTGGGCCACGAGTAGTGTCGACCGGCGAGGACCTGAACATTACCTCTTTAATTTAAAACAAAGCGGAGGCGGCTTCTTCAACTGGCTGGCGTGTCACCATCTCGATTTACTCACTTACATTACTGGTGAATCAGTAACTGCAGTGAGTGCTCGCGTTGGAAACTACGGGAAAACCGTTGCTGCCGTGGAAGATGGCGGTAGTGCGATTCTGGACCTATCAAGCGGAGGATTGGCTACCTTTACCGGTGGATATTGGCACCCGCGCTGGATGAATGATATTCGCTGGACCATCCGTGGCACCCAACGCTGGGTTCACTGGGACCCAGGCCGCGCCAATACTGGTGGGGTATTGGAAATCCACGGCCCGCAGCCACAATTCATGGCCATGGAGGAAACCTTCGAGCTTCCGGTAGATGATACAACTGGCTACGGAGGCAAGGCAATGGTGGCTTTGCTAGCTGACTGGATTAGAGCTATCGGTGAAGGCGGTGATTGCCGCAACACGCCTGAGAGCACCGTAACGGTGCTAGAGACAATCGATTCAATCTATCAGTCATCTGAGAACGGCCACCGGGTAAAGATTTAATTTACCTGTTTTTTTAGACCGGAACGAATTACATCATGATGCCGAGACATATAATAAAAACTCTGTTTACTACTGCGTTCACCAAGACAAAATTGAAATTCAATCCGGTAACCACCTTTTGGCCAGTTAGGCCCTTCCACTGCGAGCGCATTTACAATGGTACTGATGCTTTGGCCGGGCTTCAGCGAAACCGGTTCACTTGGGCGTAATAATCCTACCGAACCTGGAACCGAGTAGGATTTACCCTGGCATAAAACAACCAAGCTCTCCTTCCATAGGATGCGCTTGCCCTGGCGCCTTAGCGCTTCAATAACCAACGGCTTATCTGTCGGATTGGTTACGGTAATCTTATACTCTCCATCTCCATCAGGATTAGTCCATTTGATTTCCTTGGCCGGAGGCACTTTTTCAACCGAAAAAGCAGCGTCACTGCCAACCAATAAAGCCGGCCTTCCAGTTGCACTACAAAAATGCTTGGCATTAACTTTTTGAGCCTTAGGCCATGCTCTCTCTTTATGCATTTGCCATGGAGAAGTAATTTTTCCATTCAAACTCTTCCATCCAAGAGGCAATTCGCAAGCAAGCCGGATAGAGCGAAGTTTCTTCTCATCAGCCTTTTCAAATGCCTCAACTCTCAAGCCTCCACGTACATTGGAAAGCGCCACAACGATTTTACCCTCCGGATAAACCGGTTTTTGTTGCTGCCTGGCTGAGTGGTTGGCGGTCAGTTCACTTCCCACTTCAAGACCACCCCTTAGAACACCTTCAATCTTCATCGTCAAAGCATGATTAAAGAGGGGAGGAAATGACCTGCCCGTCGGCCCTTGTTTGATATTTGTAATGGTTGCCATAGCAACAATCTGCTTTTCACCCCAACTAACCGGTTGCGGCTTTGCAGGCTGGCCGGGAATTCTACCTGGCAAAGGTCTTACCCCTGGAGCCGGGCGAGGCACTGCAGCCAAAACCTTAAAGGACAGAGAAACAACCAAAGCTAAATGAAAAAGATATTTTGCTCTCATAATAATTTTTACTCCTTTTATCAGACGGTTTTGAATGGTCAACCCTTCCTATTGTCATTTATGGATTTTACCTCAAAAATTAAAAGCCTTTGCTCACTGGAGTTGGGTGCATATCCTCATTGCTGATGAAGGCCCTTTTACTAGAAGAGTATAAAAAACTCACAGTAACAGATATGCCAAAACCAAAATTTGGACCGAATGAGGTATTGGTCCAAATTAAGGCATGTGGGATTTGCGGTAGTGATATTCACGGTTTCGATGGATCCAGTGGCCGACGCGTCCCTCCATTAATCATGGGGCATGAAGCTTCTGGAATTGTTGCGAAAACTGGATCAGAAATATCCAAAGTCAAAGAAGGAGACAGAGTTACTTTTGATTCAATGGTCTCATGTGGCAATTGCTATTTTTGCAATCAGAACCAAATGAATTTATGCGAAAATAGAAAAGTATTGGGTGTTTCATGTGAAGATTACCGGCAGCATGGCTGTTTTGCAGAATACGCCGTAGTGCCGGAGCATATTATTTACCAAATGCCAGATAATCTTTTATTTGAGCATGCGGCAATGATTGAACCAGTATCTGTAGCAGTGCATGCGGTAAAACGTGCAACAATTTCAAAAAGCCACACCGCAGCAGTTATAGGATCAGGGATGATTGGCCTGCTGGTCATTCAAGCCTTAAAGGCCGCCGGCTGCTCCAAAATTATTGCGATTGATGTAGCAGATGAAAAACTCAATCTAGCAAAGAAACTAGGCGCGACCTTGGGCATCAACCCCAAAAATAATGATGCGCTGCAGATCATTCAGGACGAAACTGAGGGGCGTGGCACGGATATAACGATGGAGGTGGTCGGCGCCACTGCAACGGTAAACACAGCAATCGAAGCCACACGCAAAGGAGGCTCGGTAACGCTTATCGGCAATCTTGCCCCAGAAGTCTCCTTTCCTTTACAATCGGTAGTTACTAGAGAATTAAGCATCTACGGCTCATGTGCCTCAAACGGGGAATATGCTGAATGCATCGATCTTTTGTCTCGTGATATCATAAAGGTGGCCCCTCTCATTAGCGCCAAAGCCAACCTCGAAGAAGGAGCCCAATGGTTCGACCGGCTCTACGCGGCAGAACCCGGCCTAATGAAAGTCATCCTTCAGCCGAGCCAATAGAACAACCCAGCCTAAACGAACCTTTTAATTCACAGGCCCAGGCAAACGGCCTTGGTCTCCGTATACAAATCGAGAACCTCGTGCCCCATTTCACGACCCCAACCACTTTGTTTGTACCCTCCGAAAGGAAGAGCTGCATCAAAGATGTTATAGCAATTAATCCAAACCGTTCCGGCCCGTAAACGAGCCGCAGTACGGTGAGCCTTACTGATATCACTTGTCCAGATGCCTGCAGCCAAACCATAGGTACTGTCGTTACTTCGGGCCACAATCTCTTCTATGTCATCAAAAGGGTCAGCCACCACCACAGGACCGAATATTTCTTCACGCACAATACTCATGTCATCCCGCGCATTCTTAATGACCGTAGGGGAAACAAAATAGCCCTGATCTCCTCGTCGCGTTCCTCCCGTTAGACAGGTCGCCCCCGCTTCCTGACCGGCACTCATGTATCCAGTCACACGGTTGAGCTGTTCATCTGAAACCAAAGGACCCATTTCTGTGTCAGCTGCCAGCCCCGGACCCAGCTTAATCGACTCAGCAGCTGCTGATACACCGGCAATCACATCATCGAAAATATCCTTTTCCACATAGAGACGCGAACCAGCACAGCAACACTGACCATGATTAAAGAATATTGCACTGGCTGCCCCAGCAATCGTTGCTTCCAAATCATTAGTATCCTTAAAAATAATATTGGGTGATTTACCCCCTAGTTCCAGAGTCACCTTCTTCAAATTACCCGAAGCAGCATTTACTATCATCTTACCAACCTCGGTCGACCCGGTGAAAGCTACCTTATCCACTTCATCATGTGCTGCTAAAGCAGCCCCCGCTGTTTCCCCCATACCAGTAACAATGTTCACCACTCCATCTGGTACTCCTGCCTCTTGAATAATTTCACCGAGACGCAACGCGGTTAGGGGAGTTTGTTCCGCCGGCTTTAAGACGACGCAATTACCAGTTGCAAGAACAGGCCCCAACTTCCATGCCGCCATCAACAAAGGGAAATTCCATGGAATAATCTGCCCTACCACACCCACTGGCTCGCGCATGGTAAAAGCATGAAATTTTGCCCCCGGCGCATAAGGAACAGAAATTGGAATAGTATTCCCCTCGATTTTAGTAACCCAACCAGCCATGTAATGAAAAAGATCAGCAGAAAGAGGAACATCAGCAACTTTGGCCACTCCCATGGGCTTCCCATTGTCCAAACTTTCCAGCTCTGCCAACTCATCCAAATTCTCCAAAATGAGATCCCCGATCTTCCAGATTAGTTTTCCCCGTTCGCTTGGGGTCATGGTGTTCCATGCATGGTTGGGATCATCAAATACTTTTCGAGCCGCTGCTACAGCCCGGTTAATATCTTCAGTGTCCCCCTCTGCGACTTGTGTAATCTCATGTCCATTTGCAGGATTATACACGGCAAATGTTTTTCCCGAGGAAGCGTCCTGCCATTTGCCATTAATCAATATTTGGCGTTGCGATTGAAGAAATCCCTGCACACGTGAGGAGGGTTCAATCACAGGGATATCGAGAGGAGCTGTAGCAACCATGGGAATTCTGTGTGTTTGGGTTCTGTAGAATCCTAACCCTCTCCCTCAGAAGCGCAAGCCCCTCATTTGACGAAAAGTTAGCTCCTAAATTATTTGCCTGATCGGTTCAGCACCCTCAACTCCTACCAGTCGCTGATCGAGGCCACGGTAAAAATAGGTAAGTTTATCCGGATCAAAACCAAGCTGAGTAAGAATCGTTGAATGAAGATTCTTAACGTGGAATCGATTCTCCACGGCTTTACTACCAATTTCATCAGTCTGCCCAACACTCTGGCCACCTTTGATTCCGCCACCGGCCATCCACATCGTGAATCCATAACTATTGTGGTCACGACCAGTGCCCTTGGCATATTCAGCTGTTGGTTGGCGACCAAATTCGCCTCCCCACACAATAAGAGTTTCATCAAGCAACCCGCGCTGCTCAAGATCCCTGATAAGACCAGCGATGGGCTTATCGGTATTACCAGCATGATAATTATGATTCTTCTCTAAATCCCCATGAGCGTCCCAATTGGCGTCATTGTGATTACCTCCACTATATATCTGGATAAAGCGCACCCCGCGTTCCACAAGGCGCCGGGCAAGCAGGCACTTTTTACCAAAGTCGTCGGTACGCTGCTCACCGATACCATACATTGCCTTCACATGGGCTTTTTCCTGATCAAAATCCACCGCTTCAGGAGCGCTCATTTGCATCTTATAAGCAAGTTCGTAGCTGGCGATACGCGCTGCTAGGTTTGAGTTGTCAGTACGATCACTTAAATGCCGACTATTATATTTATTGAGCGAATCAAGCATGGCGCGCTGCTCCTCACGCTTCATTCCTCGAGCGTTTTTTAGGTCAAGAATCGGAGTGCCGCTCGCATTCACCGTAACTCCTTGATAAGCAGCCGGCATATAACCACTCGTCCAGTTCTTTGCGCCACTGATTGGACCTCCGGTAGGATCCAGCATCACAACATAACCGGGTAAATTTTCATTCTCGGTACCCAGACCATAATTAACCCAAGAACCAAGTGAAGGGCGACCACTGAGAACATGACCAGAATTCATCATTAGCATCGCCGATCCGTGAATAGGGGAATCGGCCGTCATGGAATGCAGAAAAGCAATCTTGTCAGCCTGCTGCCCTAAGTGCGGGAAAAGATCGGAAATGTGCTTACCACATTGCCCGTATTGCTTAAATTTCCACTTGGGACCAACCACTCTCCCCCCACTCTTTTTCCCACCTCTACCAAAGGTTTTCACCTCAATAGTTTTGCCATCCAACGGGTACATCTTAGGTTTATAATCGAAGGTATCCACCTGACTTGGCCCCCCATACATGAAGAGAAAAATAACGTGTTTTGCCTTGGCTGGAAGCGGCGGATTTTTAGCTGCCAAGGGGTTTGCCCATGGAGTTTTACCGTCAGCAGCAACCGCTTGGTTTGAGAGAAACCCATCCTTTGCCATCATTCCCGTCATCGCCAGAGAGGTGAACCCACCTCCCACCTGATGCAAAAATTCGCGCCGGGAAGTTTGTCCACAAAACGTGTTAGCCGGTTTTTCTATAATCGCCATAAGCCTATCTACATTATAAAGATTTTATTTATTTAGTCCAGAAAGACGAATTCATTAAGATTAAGCACCAAAAGGCAGAACCTCTGCAGTGCCTGTTTTTCGTCAACCCCACTATCTTTAAACTTATTAATGAGCGCGACGCCATCATCAATGTCCTGTTTAGTCGCGGGCCGACTGGTAGCCAACTCAATGGCAAGGCCCACCTGTTTTGGAACACTTTCAGCCTCTATCTGAAGCCTCTTGGATAGTGCCTCAGCCGAGTCATTCAGAAACTTACTATTCATCATAGTTAGCGTTTGAGTAGGAACAGTGGTCACAAAACGTACATCGCAAGTATTGTCTGTATCAGCCCAATCGAATGAAGCCAAAAAGGGTTCATGCAACGAGCGCTTCACAAATATATAAACACTACGACGCGCCGCATCTTCCTTCGAACTCCTTCCCCAAGCACCTCCCGGGCGCGAAGAGGTCTTTGCCACTTCGTCTGGAATTTCAGTATATATACTTGGCCCGGCCATCTTCAGATTCAATTGACCTGTTAGATTAAGAATAGAGTCACGAATTTCCTCAGCCGCCAAACGACGCATGTCAAACCTCCAAAAAAGATCATTATTCGGATCAGCTGCAAAACCTACCTCATTGCCTGCAGACGACATTTTGTAAGTCCTACTCATCATGATCAGTTTGTGCATTCTTTTTAGAGTCCAACCACCTTCAATCAGCTCAGCTGATAACCAATTTAGCAGTTCCGGGTGTGTCGGCATTTCACCAAGATAGCCAAAATTATTTGAACTACGAACAATTCCTCTGCCGAAGTGATGCTGCCACAATCGATTAGCCATCACCTTGGCGGTCATTGGGTTATCCTGACTCGCAATCCACTCAGCGAGCACACGCCGTTTACCAGAAGTCTTACCGGTATCATAACCATCAGGAACCTTTACCTGAGGGGCACTTAAAATCTGGGGAAATGAAGGGCCAACTTCTTCACCTTGTAGCTGGGGATTGCCTCGAGCCAACACCCACGTCTTTTGGCGGCCTCGCTCGGCAACAGCCATGGCAAACTCTTCTTTAACCTCAATCTTTTGCTGTTCGAGAGTGGTAAGTTGCTGCTGCAAACGGTTATACTTAGATAAACCAGTTTCCCCGAGGATTGCCTTCCCATGAAGCCGGGCCAAAACAGGCACAGGCGTTATATTATAATCAACTAGCAACCCAGCGTCAATGTACTGACCCCCAGAAGTTTGCCTGCAATGGATGGCTATGGTATTGCGGCCGGTTTGCAAAACATCAAGCGAAGCCTCTGTGATATCTACATCAACATATCTTCCAATATGTCCGGTAAAAGTTTTGATCTGTTTTCCATTTAGGTAAACCTCAGCGTCCTCGTCATGGTGAATCCTTAAAGTCAGTTTGCCCGGAATTTCAACCAAACGAAAATCTTTGCGCAGCCATATGTCGCTAGTCTTCCATTCCGTACGCACATGACTGCCAGGGGTCCCTTTTGTACCAAAGCCTGACCAATCCTTTTTCCATTCACGGTCGTCATATGCAATTTCAAACCAGTTATCATCTGGCTTTGTCGTTGTGTACTCCCAAATCTGCCCTTTGCCCCGGGAGGCATCAGGAAGGGCGTATGGATTACTTAATTTCTTTTGATCTTTTCCTTCCGCTTTTTCGCGTATAGTTGGGTTTTTTTCAGCGAACCCGTCGATCAAGGCTTCCTCAATTGGAGCAAGCTTAGCCTGAACTGAAGCAATGATCTTCTGTTGTTCGGATCGTTTTTGCTCCATTTGAGCTTTAGATTTGGGATCTGTAACAGGAACGTGATTGGTCTTACCTTTTCCATGTGGTGAAATATCACTGAAGAATGACAGCAACGTATAGTAATCCTTCTGCGGAATAGGATCGATTTTATGATCATGACAACGGGCGCAACCAACGGTCATTCCCATGAATGTCTCGGTGGCCGTGCGGAGTATATCATCAAGGTAATCATAACGCGCCAAGGGACGGTCCGCCGGCTCATCATCCCATATACCCAGTCGATAAAATCCAGTCGCGGTAATGGATTCACCGGTCTTGTCAGGAAGCTCATCACCCGCCAACTGCTCCAAAATAAAACGGTTATAGGGCTTATCTTCATTTAAAGATTTAATGACGTAATCGCGATATTTCCAAATTAAATCTTTGCGACTATCGCGCTCATAACCATTAGTCTCAGCATACCGCATCAAATCAAGCCAATGCCTGCCCCACTTTTCGCCGTATTGAGGTCGAGCCAGAAGATTATCAATTACTTTTTCGAAGGCATTTGGGGATTTATCATTTACAAAGGCATTTACTTCAACGGGTGTAGGCGGCAACCCGATTAACCCATAGAAGGCACGACGAATAAGTTGACGCCTTTCTGCAGGGCCATTCGGATTAAGCTTATTTTTGGACAACCGATCATAAACAAAAGCATCAATAGCATTAGCATTCCAATTCTTATCAGGCACTTTGGGCACTACTGGCCGGCTAATAGGCTGATAAGCCCAATAGGCACGGGTGCGTTCGTTAATTTGCGTGTTAGGAAGAACTTTCTCTGCTTCGCCGGCAATCTCATGTTCGGGATTGAAGGGGGCTCCCATTTTGACCCACTGAGTGAGAATATCAATTTGCTCCTGAGGGAGCTTTTCCCTAGGCGGCATTTCATGATCGCCATCCTTGTAAGATATCATCTCCAAAAGGAGGCTTTTATCGGGCTCTTTCAGGTTGATGGCAGGACCTATATCCCCCCCTTCGAGAAGCCCCTTCCGGCTAGTAATACGAAAATGACCCTTTAGTTTCTTTTCTTCACCGTGGCAATTAAAACAGTTTTGCTTAAGGATGTTCAAAACCTTCTGGTCAAAAAATTGTACCCTGGCCGCATCAGACAATTCCTGAGCGGACATACCCACTGCAATAAACACTCCTGCAAAAATAAAATGACGGTGTGTCATAGTTAGATTAATAACTTCGCCTATGGCCTGTTCTCAATCAAGCTTAAGACGCTAATAATTGCATTTCTATTGAAAAAATTTACTTTCCGGGCAGATCGAGAAACTTGACACAAACAGGCATTGGCACCTTTATCGAATAGCCTGTGGGCTTCAGTTCGCCAGAATCTCGATTAATCGAAAAAGTAAATAAATCACCACTGGATTGATTAGCGGCAATTAAGTATTTTCCAGTGGGGTCGATTCCAAAATTGCGAGGCGTTTTACCCAGGGTCGATTGGTGCTGCACGGCACTGAGCTTGCCGGTTTTTTGATCGATACGAAAAACTGCAATCGTATCATGCCCACGGTTAGAGCCGTAAAGAAACCTACCGTTTGGGTGGACCTGTACTTCGGCCGTACTCATTCCCTTCCCACGCTCTACTGGCAACGTGGCAATCGTCTGTAACTCGTTCAATTTACCCCTCATTTCATCCCATACAAAGACATTGAGAGTGAGGGTAATTTCATTAATCAAATAAGCAAACTTACCACTCGGGTGAAAAGCAAAATGACGAGGACCCGACCCAGGAGTCACCTTTACAAATCCTGCTGGAGTCATTTTACCACCTTTTGAATCGAAACCGTAAACTAATACCCTATCCAAACCGAGATCAGCCACCACAGCAAACTTATTGCCCGGTGAAACATTTATGGAATGACTATGAGGGGCGGCCTGCCGTGGCTTTAATAAGCTCGAACCTGTGTGCTGAATAAATGAGGAAGCCGGGCGCAAGCGCCCTTTTCTCGAAACGGGCAAACTAGCAACACTGCCCCCGGTGTAGTTTGCAACAAGGACATTTCTTCCCGTAGCATCCAGCACTAAATGACAGGGAGCTCCCCCCTTAGATGATTGTTGATTTAAAAATGTAAGCGCACCAGTCTTTTGATCAATGCTATAGGCACTCACCGCGCCGGCCTTTTCATCCTTGTAGTTACCAATCTCATTAACTGCATAAAGAAATTTTTTATTTGAGTGAATAGCAAGAAATGACGGGTTTTTTTGACCGGACAACTTGCCAGATGCTGTCAACTTACCCGTACCCATATCTAACTTAAGCCAATGAATCCCCTGTTCCTCAGTCCTGGTATAGGTACCAATGTAAACCAATAACTCCCTCGAAGCGGAATGAAGTTGAAAAGTAATAACATAGGCAAAAATCAATAAAATTGCGCGCATAAGAGATTATGCACAAAGGATTAGAGATACTGCAATTTTTTAGACAAACCCTTCCTTCTCGTCCGCTTTCATATTGAATAGAGGTTCGATAGTCAGGTATTATGCAGGTCAAATATTGAACAATAAACCTACAGATTGGACAGATTGGTTGGGCAAATATGGCCCTCGATTGCTGTTGTTTGCCCGCACCCAAACTCGCTGCGAAGAAGATGCCGAGGACTTGTTGCAAGAAGCTATTACTGAGTCCGCCGACAAAAATGAGGGTAAAACGCCTGACCTCCCTCTTGTATATGCCACAATCCGGCGCCGAGCGATTGATCTAGCGCGAAAAAACGACCGACGAACAGCCCGGGAAGAAATAGTTAGAGACCAATCCGATACCTGCTGGTTTGACAACACTATAGAACAAAATGAGATGGCACAGGTCATAGACCAATCCATAAAAAAAATACCTGAAAAATTTCGGGAAGTATTGATTCTTAAAATCTGGGGGGAGATGACCTTTGCCCAAATAGCCAAAACCCTCGACATACCGCTAAACACCGCAGCCTCCCGTTATCGTTATGGCCTCGAAATCCTCAAGCGTGATACCAATTTAAATAGCCATGAATAACGAACCTGAATTTGATCCAACGCTGGAATCTGAACTACGCCAAACCCGACCTGCAGAAATAGATCAATCCCTCCTCGAACGGATAGGTCACGCTGTAAGCACCGGAAA
>MDTG01433289.1_pt1 | contig 18881 bp, 13 predicted proteins | sample 811421 | NCBI WGS metagenome assembly MDTG01 (sample SAMN05326645, study PRJNA326480) | marine metagenome | isolation source: seawater | place: Pacific Ocean: South East | collected 2011
CCTCGGCCATTTGGTGCTCGAACTCATCAATGCCTCGCCTTCGGCCTAGGATGATGTTTATCTCCTCCGGCGTCAGATCGCCTTGAAACGCTTGCAGCAAATTTGCCCGTTGATCCTTGGTGAGGCCTTGAAATTGCTGGAGCGCTGCACGATCCCCAGCGTCAATTATTACCTTGCGGCCGCCGCCGGTCGATATATCCTGAATTTGGAACCTGTCCCGATTAGAAAGGTCCACGAATTGAAGTTGGTCCAGGAAATTTAGCAGTCGCTCGAACTCGTCTGAGCGGAATGTGAATTCGTGCTTGTCGCTGGCTTCGATCCAATCGCCCGTCCGATTTTTGAACGTTTGAAGCGTCAGCCGCTTAATGCTCTTGTCGTCTTGCGAGATGATCGCTGAAATTTGGGTCTTGCGGACTTGCCCGGTCAATCGAAGGCACATTACGCCGTCGATTTCGCCCAGAAGCAATTCGTCGCTTCCCTCGAACACCATTTTGACGGTGCGTTTCTCGTCTGCGTCGCGCGCATTGTACGTGAAGACCTTGGAGACGTAGGTCTTGCCCTCTTTGCGGAGTTCGAAAAACGACCGATCTTCACTGTCCGACATATGGACTGAGCTTGCGCGCGGACTCGGGGGGAGTCAATCGAGGCGGCCCAGTGTACTTGAATATCATCGGCGCGTACTGCGAAAGCTTCATGGGTTGCTTTGGGTGAGGGACTGTTGAGTTCGCAATGGCTGAGTTAAAGGCGCGATGCTGTCGTTCCGATGCTGAAATTGAAATGCACGCGCATGCATCCGCATCGGGAAAAGCCCTGTTGGCCAGCGTCACTGTCCGAGGTCGGTAGGTAGAGGGGAAAAGCCCTTCGGCCGGCCTCGTGACACGAGGCAAAAATGAACAAGCTGAACGAGCAGCCGGACGAGACCGGCACCGATTACAATCACCATAGCGACAAACGCGTGCTCCATCCGGTTCGCGATCGGGACGATTGGCCACGTTTGGCGCCGGAAGGAGAAGCCGTCCGCCAAATTGCGGTCATCGACTGCGAAACCACGGGCTTGGCCGTTGAGCGGCATCAGATTATCGAACTGTGCATAGCGATAGTGCTGGTGAACGATGCCGGGCACATCGTTGCTGTCGAAGTCGTCAGGAGCGGACTGATCGATCCGGGTCACCCGCTGTCGGCAGAGATCGCGGAACTGACCGGGCTTACGGACGCCGATCTGGCCGGGCGATCAATTGACAACGATCAGGTCGCCGAGATGCTGGCATCCTGCGATGGTGCGATAGCGTTCAATGCCGGCTTTGACAGGGCGCACCTGGAAAAAATGCTCGGGCGGCATGTGCCTGTCCCCTGGGGCTGCGCAATGGCTGACGTGCCGTGGCGCAAGCTCGGCTTCGAGCCGGGATCGCAAGGTTACCTGCTCAACCAGGCTGGCTATTACATGCCATCTGCCCACCGTGCGAAGGATGACGTCCTCGCGCTGATACAACTGCTCGATCACGTCTGCGACGATGGCGAGACCATTGTGGCCAAGACACTGGCGGCAATGGACGCTCCCTCTTGGCGCTTCGAAGCGCAAGGCGCACCATACGGATACCGGCACGACTTGCGCGAACAGCGCTATCGCTGGGCGTGGGGCAGATTGCATAATCTGTGGCACAAGCACGTCCGCGCCGAAGCCTATCAGGCAGAGCTCGACTGGTACGTGTCGACCATCGGGAAGGACCCGGTGATCGTCCCGCTGCCCGCAAGCGAGCGGTATCGCTTCCATACAACCTGGACCCCGGCCTGACCGGGAATTGCCTGCAAGAAGGCAGGGAATATGAGCCTTCCGGCTGAACGGAAAAAGGCTCCGGCCAACAGGCCGCCAAACACACAACAAGGAATGACGAATGATCGATCTCGATATCGGCGGGGCATGCCCCCGCCAGCAGCTGACCTATGCCCTGTCGCAAGCGCTGGGTCTGCCCATCGACCTCGGCGCTGGCACCGATGCGCTGACAATCGGCACCATGGACTATCCATCAGAACCCGCGCTTGAAATGGTCGCCCGGGCGGCGATGCAGGCCAGGCAAGACTCCCTGCTGGCCATGTTCGCCAATGACCAGACCAGCATTTGCGGCGGTCTCGCACTGATTTACCGGACGAGGGACGGCGCGCAGATCATGCAGGTCGAGCCGTGCCGCCTGAGCCGTAGCAAACCGATCATTCTGGTCACGACCGATCGGCGCCATGCCTTCCGCCTCGACAAGCGGTGCCTGCTGCGCTCCTGCGCCGTGCCATCGCGCGCGAAGGTCGAGCGCGGCGTCGAACGTGCATGGAAGGACATCCGTGCTGCAATGAGCACAGTGGACGTCGATCCTGAGCAGTGGGAAGCCGGCTATTTCAGCCTGTTCACCGATGCGCAGGCCTTCGCCGACTTTATGGCCTGACCGGCTTCACATCGACCATCACCACTACGCAGGCGGCGTCTCCAACCGGAGGCGCCGCCTGTATCGTTTTCAGAACAGGATTTTCAGCATGCCCCATTCCCATAGGCGCCATCCACGGGTGCTGTGCTCGCTCGCGATCATCCGCGATCCCGGCGAGAGCAGCCCGCGATCCGCTATTCGTTCGACCGCCATCTTCACCGTCACCAGTGAGCAAAAAGGCGGCGCAAGATTCGCTATCGATCACCGTGCCTTCGATCGGACAGCGAACCGGGCCGATATTCTGGTCGGCTTAGCCGAACGCATTCCGGAAGGAGCGACAGTTATTGCGCGGGCGTCCCGCACGTCGCAGCATTACCTACGGCACGCATTCGCCGCTGGCGGACCGCTGCCGCCGGCCGACCTGCAACTGCTCCAGCGTAATCGCTCGGACCTTGATGTCCTCCCGCTCGAATGCGCGAACAGCGTGTTGGAAGAGATCGCCGCAGCATACCGGATCGAGCGGGCCGGTCTCGGTTCGAACGTCCTGTCGCGATCGCGAAGGGCACCGGATGAAGCGCAGTGTCTGTGGGCGGCATTCCTATGGTCGCAATGTTCGCCGCACCAGCGGACATCGCTCGCTGCCGCATGGCAGGCATGGCGAGCGCTCGAGCGGGCGCGCCCACTCCCCTTCTGACGAAGCGTGATGATGCCAACAGCAAGTGAAAGGAAAAGCAGAATGGCAAAAACGTATATCGCGCTGGACGCGGAATTCTTCTGGGACAAGGATCTGTACAAGCAGCACAAGGCTATGGATCCAAAATCGAGCCATCATGCGGTGGCGGTCAAAAAAGTCATGGCTGCCGGCGTATTCCAGTTCACCATCGACGAAGAAGGGCGGATGAGCACTGGCGAGATCGGCAGCTGGTGCGAGCGGGACTGGGCTGACGAAGCTGGCGTGGTCACCAAGGTCTTCGATTACCTGCGGGCGAATGACGACAAGCCCGTCATCACCTATGGCGGATTGGCGACCGACGTGCCGATCCTTCTGCACGCGAGCATCGCCCACGGTCTGCGGCTGCCACCGCAGCTCATCGATCAGCCTGGGCGAAAAGGCCCTCGGCCGCATCTCGACCTTGGCCTGATGATGAAAGGGGGAGGTAAAACGTGGACCCACCTGAGCCAGCTTTTGCTGCGCATGGGCGTGCCGTTCGATCTCGTCGCAGCTAAATCGACCGTTCCGCGCCCGGCGAGCGCTGGAGCCTGGCAGAACTTGCGCGATCACGTCGAGCTGGACTGTCTTCTGCTCGCCATCGCGAAGATCGGATGGTTGGTTGCGCAGGGCACGAATGGCCTACGGCTTGAGCCTGCCATCGTAACGCTGGTCGAGGGGTTCTTGCGACGACGTCCAGACCACGGTCTAGCTGACGAGCTTCGAACCTACGTCGGGAGCATGCACGGAAAAATCGCCGAGGGTTTCGACAACGCGGCCTGAACCTTCAAGCTACATATGCGCCGGACTGGAGAAATTCGGACATCGCCAGCCCGGCGCAGCAAGAAACTTCTCGATCCTGAATTTTCAGATTTCGGAAACGATTTCTTAATCGTCGGTGGCTTACCGTGAAGGCAATCGCGAACACAGCGCGCTGGGATAGCATCCCAAGCCGGTGGCCTTCAATTTTGTGTCGCTCCAACCCACGAACCCGTGCCGTCGAGGTGCGCGTTCATCGGCGTTCGAGGTCACGAAATGACATCTTCGACATTGCACTCCACACCCGTGGTCTCGCTCGCCCAGCGAGGAAACCATGGCAAAGGCATCTGCCGGCAACGGCACGAAAATAAAAAAATCGGCAAGCGTCTGTCCGAATTCCGGCAGCGACGCGCATACATCATCGAATAGCGCTGCAGGCTCGCATCTTACGAAGCCGCAGGTTCACGCAGCGCTTGCGGCGGTCGACACGAGGGCAAACTCGAAGCTCATGCGGGTGGCGCGGTATCGTGCTTTCACCGCCGGCATCGACGCGGAAGATCTTCTGCAGGAAGCAATCCTGCGGACGCTGACCTCGCGCAGCTGCCCCGCCGGGCTCAAGGTCGAGCACTTCTTAATGGCGGTCATGCGTTCGATCGCAAGCGCGATCATTGCGAAGCGCAAGAGGGATGAGACCCTTTATTGCGACGAATCCGATCTACCGGTGGCGCCGTTGGCGCCAGACGAAGCTTGCGAAATCGCCCAACGAGCAGACGCTTGCCGAATAGCTCTCGAGACTTTGTTTAAAGGCTCCACGATGATCGAGCGAGTAGTGGATGGCATAGATCAAGGCCTGTGTGGCAAGGCGCTCGCCGATTTCGCAAGCATGGAACAGGCCGAGCTCGCAACCACACGTCGATTGATCAAGCGGCGAGCTATGAAGGCTTGGAGTGAGCTTAACAGCTTGGAATTGGCCGCATAACACCAAGAAGGGAGCAGGCCAGCTGGCTTCGTTGTAGCGGGCTTAAGCAAGCTCGCCTACCGTCTCGTGATCTGTTCGTTATTCCGGATGGTTAGTTCGCTCGCCTCGATACGGCTGAGTGATGTGCGAGCCGATTACGTACTTGAACCCAAGCCTGAACACTTCAATTTTTTCCAATCAAGAAGGCGCATCTGCTGGAAACGGGACAAGACTGGCAATCGGGGTTCCGCGCGCGGCAGGTGAGCGCGGCATGGTCCAACACTGACCAGTTCACTAACTTCGGCTCGCCTCGCCTTACCAGCCACTTGCAAGCTTGTTGAAGCCAAGGGTCATACCGGATGTCGGCAAGTCTGCGCGGACGCACGAAACGCTCCACCACGCGCGCCATGTTCACATCGATGAGCGGAAACCTCTTTCCATGCTGGAACATCAAGATCGCGTGGGCCACGTACTGGCCGACGGCAGGCACGTCCAGGAGATTCTCGTACCGGTTAGGAAACATGCCGTCATGCTCGGCAGCATAGGACGCGAGTGCATGCAACGAGGCGGCCCTGCGTTTCCATAGGCCGAGCGGCTTAAGGAACTGCTCGAGCTCTTCGACCGGCGCGTCGGCGAGATCTTGCCAACCCGGGAATCGGGTGAAGAACCTGTGGTAGAAGCTCGCGACGGTCTCGGCCCGGGTCCGCTGAAGCAAAACCTCCACGCAAACGAGCTGGTAGAGAGGCGTAGCCGGCTCGCGCCATGGGAAGGACCGGCCGCCACCTTGACGGTACCAGTCCGCGAGTTCGGCCGCGAGAAGCGTCAGCTTTCGCTTTTCGCCGGTTCCCAGCACCGGTTCAGGCGAGGACATGTACGTTTGATGGTGGGAACAGGGCCGGGAAGTCTTTCTGCTTGATCTTGAAAAGGTAGCCGTGGTCCCGAACCAGTTGCTTCTCGCCCCTCTGGCTCATGAGGTAATCGACCGAGATCACGCCGCTTTCCAAGAGCGCTTGGAAATTACGCACGTTCGGTGCGCGCGTGTGTTCAACCTGCATGTAATGGAAATGCTCGTCTGCGCCTTTGCCGCGGCAGCGCGCGCCGACCCAGAAAGTCTGGGGATGCTTCTCACGAAGCCTGCCCCTTAAGACCTCGAGCGGCCAGGTCACCACGTGTGAGCGCCGTTCTTCCTCGGCCCGGACGTGGTCCTGTTTCAGCCAGTCATTTTCCGTGTCGACGCTCAGCATGAAGCCGAGGGAGTTTGGAGCTTTCGCGTTGATCTCGCAATTCAAGCGGAGCTTGCCGTTGCGATGGTATCCGAAGGTGCTGAGGAGGTTCCACGCCGAGCCAACCGGGCTGACCGTCCAGTCTGGCGACTGCGAGAAGAGTGTCGACCTGGTGGGAGCCCGCTTGATCCGCTTCGCCTTGAGCTCGATCCCCTTGAAGTCGGGCGTCTTCTCGGCATTGGCCGCGATGCCGAGCAAGGTCTCCAGCGTCATGCCGACGCCGGTGTCGCCCTGACGTAGCGTGCGCACGAAACCCTGCGCGGCAATTTCCCTCAGCGCGTCGAGCAATTCGCCGACGACAGGGTCCTCGCCTCGCCGGTACTTTGCCGCGATATGCCCAAGGGGGCTGCCAGCATTGTCGAGCGAGGCCAAGACCTCGGGTCGGCTCGCGTTGACAACGTAGAGGTCGCCCTCGTGTTCGAAGACGGCGAGCAGGTTGTACTGATCGGCGTAGCGCCCGAGGAGGGCAAACCAGATGCGCGGATCACCGGACTTCGTCTGGGGACGATACAGGGACACCGTCGATTCCACGAGGCGATCGGGCTCGACGAAGTAGGCCCTGCGGACCACCTTGTTCTCCGGGCCTTGCGCCTGGTCGTCGAAATCGTGGATGCCGGTCGACAGGAGGTAATCCCGCACGTTGGCAGTCGCATCCATGATCGACTTCTTCAGCCCCGTTTCGGTGGGGACCAAGAGTGCCACCTCGATCTCGTGTCGCGTGAACGCGGCGAGGACATCGCCGACGTCCGTGTCGCTCTTCTCAAGCACGGGTGCCCACGGCCTCGTCGAGAACCTTCCGGAAATGCTTGCCGACGGCCTCGGCGAGGCCAACGGGCACGGCATTGCCGATCTGCGTGTACTTGGGAACTTCGCGGTCGAAGTTACCTTCGAGCGGGTTACCGGCCCGCCGGATACCACCCGTCGTACGCTTGCCCGAGAACTCGTACCAATCGGGGAACATCTGGAGCCGCGCCCATTCCCTCACGGTTAGGATGCGCGGCTGGCTAAAATGGACGTAATCGTCCGGAAGCGACGTCGCGGTCATGTTCGGCTCGGCGTTGCCCCAACGCGGCTTCAAGACGCGCTGCGAGAATTTCATGGTTTGTGCATGGGCGGGAATCTCGCCGCCGTTCGCCAGCATGTAGTCGAACTTCTCGACGATCTCGCGCTTGTGCTTGCTGTACTCCTGCTCCGTCAGCTTGCCTGCCCGGGCTGCGGCCCAGGCTGGCGGGGTGCGAAAACCCTCCTGCAACTCGTTCATCGGCTTGCGCGGGTAGGCACAGGTCTCGAACGCGCCGGAGGGGAAGTCGCCGCTTCGCAGGATCTTCGTGATCTTGGGATCGATGAGGTCACCAAGCAGGTCGACCAAGTCGGGAAACGATCCGAGGTTCGGCGGCGGCAAGAACCCGCATGCGACCGCGTCTTCCGTGTCCGCGTCTTTGTCGAGGAGGCTACAGGTCTCGAGAACATCCTTGCGTATCCCGACGAGAAGTACGCGCGGCCGATTTTGCGGAACGCCGTAATCCTTGGCGTAGACCAGCGACCACCGGACCTCGTAGCCCGGGATCTTGCGGAATTCGTCCAAGACATCCGGGAAGATCTTCCGCGAACCCTCGCGCGTCCAGCGGGAGGTCAAGAGTCCGCGCACGTTCTCGAACAGGAACATGCGTGGACGAAGCCGGTCAATGATCTTGGTCATCCTCGCGTAAAGCCGGTTGGAAGGCAGGGCTTCCTTGTCGACGGCGTAAGAACGCCTAATCCCGATGCCCGAGTACCCTTGGCAAGGAGGGCCGCCGGCGACGAGGTCGAGGTTGCTGAGCTTGCCGAGGCTAGCTTGTTCGAAGCGCAGGTCGACCTCGCTCATCGATCCGAGATCGCTGACCAGCTTCTCGAGCCGCTTGCCCTTGAGCTCGTGCGCGTCGTGGCAGCGAAGCTCGGCGTTGTCAGAGAAGCGCATGCCGCCGAGCTCGTGTCCCCGGTTACGTAGGTAGGTTGCCATCGCGTCCTTATCGAGCTCGTTGACGAAGACCGTCGTGAAGCCGGCGTTCTCGAGCCCGGTGCCAAGCCCGCCGCATCCCGCAAACAAGTCGATCGCGGAGTAGATCGGTCGAGTCGTCGTCGGTTCTTCGGCGGAAGTCAGCGGGACCGCGGTCGTCCCGTCCTTGTCGAGGGTCTTGGTGTCGAGAGTCATGACGCGTTTGCTAGCACGGGGCCTGGCGGCGGTCCAGGTGTTTCGCTCGGTTTTTCGACTTTTCAGTTGATCGATGTCGAAGGCCGTTGGAGTTCGTGGTGCTGCCTTCCTTCCTGCTTGGTGTAGTATTGCGACAAGGAAAATTAGCATGGGAACCCGGCTTGAGTAAAAAAACTTGCCGGGTTACCAATCTCTTGCACGGTTCTTAACAAGTCCCCGCCTATTTCACTTGGCATTCGGGGAGCACCGGATCTCGGGGGTACATGAGGCTAATTCCTGCGCAAATCCTAGGGTGCGATTCCGCTGCGGAGCGGAGGGTGTTCGGATTTCTCACGGAAGTGGGCTTTAGTGCCTACGACGTTGCGCTTCATTCACTCAACATCGGCCACCACGAGTACAAGCGATGGGGCGAAGCGGATTTTTTCCTGGTCGGGCGGCGCGGTATTCTCCTTCTCGAGGTGAAGGGCGGTCGGGTCGCATGCAAGGACGGTATGTGGGAATTCACCAACCGCAACAACGAAACGAACCGCAAGAAGGAAGGCCCCGCCGAGCAGGCCAAGTCTGCATATTTTTCGCTGGAAAAGAACTACCTCAATCCCAAGTTCTACCGCGAGTTGCACGGAGTGCCCCGCGGTTGGGCGGTGGTGTTTACCGATATCCCTAGGCTCGCCAACGACGGCTCAACCTTGTTGCCCGAGCATCCAGACGAGATCACGGCTTACGAAGAAGACTGCAAGGGTCACAACTCGTTCAAGAAGTTCTTGGCGAGGGCTTATGACCATTGGGCATCAAAGCAAAGGAACGCGGTTGAGCTCTCGCCGCAGCTGGTCAAGGCGATCTCGGATTCGCTGCGGCCGAACTTCGAACGCGTTCCTTCTCTGAACAGCCAGCTGCGTGACATGGAGCAAAGGCTCTACCAGTTCACCGACGAGCAATACGAAAAGCTTGACGCCATTTCCGAGAACGAACGGATACTCGTCGCGGGTGGCGCGGGTACCGGCAAGACGTTCGTAGCGGCCGCTTGCGCACGTTACGAAGAAGCAGAGGGGCGCTCGGTTCTCTTCCTGACCCGCAGCAGCTACCTGGCTGGTTTCCTGTCCAACCAGGGATTGCCCAGCGGGGTTACCGTCGCCACGATCGACGAGGTCCAGGGGTTTCACGATCAAGGGAAAACATGGGACGTGCTCGTGGTCGACGAAGGGCAAGACCTTTGCTCTTTAGAATGCATCGACCTCGTGGACGGCGTATTGACAGGAGGCTGGGAGAACGGTCGCTGGCGCTGGTTCGGCGATCCCAATTACCAAGTCTCCCCGAGTTTCCCGGTGGATCAGGATTGCCTCGACTACCTCAAGTCCAAGGGTGTTGCGACCAACCTCAAGAACAATATCCGCAACGCGGGAAAAATCGTCGAGGCAATCAAGCTCTTGGCGGGAGCGGATGTCGGCAAGCCAAGCAGCAAGCCTGATAGCGGGATCGTCGACCTTCAGCTGGTTGAGGCCGAAAGCGAAATCCTTCCCCGGGCAGTTGCAGCGGTCCGAAAATGGTTGAGTGACGATGAGCAACTGCCGCGAAACTCGATCGCGTTGCTGGTGCCTAGCAGTGTTGAAATCGACAAGGCGGTGGACCTCCTCGACTCGAAGAACGTGCGGTCAGAAGCATTGAGCAAGCGGGCCCTTGGCGGGAAACCTCGTGACTGTGTACTCGTTGCGACGATCGAAGACTTCAAGGGCTTGGAACGACCGCTCGTTTGCGTGGCAGGACTGGGGCAGGAGCACGGTTTTGCCTCGAGCGCCTACAAGGGAATTTCGCGCGCGAACCACGGCCTCACACTGGTCGCGACCCGCGAAGCTGTCGCCGAACTGACCGGCAAGGCCGCCAACCATGGCGCGTCGAAGGGGGGAAATTGAATGCTAGGCAGGGACAAGACCCTTCGCGAAACGCGGCGCAGGCTCATCGGGCCGGGTCTCGGCAAGCCCGGACCCAGCGGGACCCACGCGGACGAGATCATCGAAGGGCGCATGAGCCTCGCCTACATGCAAGGCATGTTGTTCCCGCGCGCCGAACGGTCCCCTGCTGACCTTGGCGGGGACGAAGCGGAGGACGCCTCCGACGAGGATGCTGATGATCCGCTGAGCATGTCTAACGCGATGCTGCCGGCCTCGATGGGGATGTCATTATGCATTGCGCCGGGCAGCAAGGTGCAGATCACGGTCGACGCAGCTGTCTACGAACAAATCGAGCCGAGGGAAGATGCCGAGAACCCCGAGGCAGCCAAGGAAAAGGCAAAGGCCGCGGAAGCCGCGGTACCAGCAGATGCACCTCGCGATGAGAAGGCAGCGAAGCGGCGAAGCAAGGCCGATGGGCGGTGGCAACGTCGCGCGTTGGCCCCGGCATCGCAAGCTGTTGACGCAAGCGGCTTGGAGACGACTCTCGTCCTCGAGGATCACGCGACATTGGAAGTGCTCGCGCGAACCTTGCCAAGTGGCGACGTTCTCCTGACAACTAGCCTCTCCAACGTCCACGAGGCGAAGAACGCGAGATCAAGCGAGGACACCCTTTACCAGGTTTCAATTCGAGCCGAGCCCCTCGAAGGCCAAATCCTCAAGTACCCGGCGGCCCGCTACGTTCCACCCACGGACGAGGAACGTGAACTCCGGGTCATTTACGGTGAGCAACGCCCCTATGCCGTGGGGCACGGGGTGGCGACCGATTGGAAACTTGAAAATGACAAGTGCGAATGGGTCTGCACCGAGGCCCTTCCCACCGCCCACGTTTGGCGACCGGTCTTCGACAACCTGTCGATCGCAAGGGACGGTGAACTCGTTTCCTTCGACGACGACGAATTGTTCAAGATCGCGCCCCTTGCCAACGGTGACCTTTCTGGTCCCGAGCTAATCGAGCGCCTGACTGGATTGGTCGATTTCTACGAAGAATGGATAGCTTCCCAGGCTGCGATACCGGTTGACTCCGAACTGGAAGCCGACGCCTCCAGAATGATTGGACGATGCGAGCGAAGTGCCGAACGCATGAAGGAAGGTATTCGCATCCTTCAAAGCGACGAGAGCATTGCCCGTTGTTTCATGTTGGCGAACCGCGCGATGCTCATGTCTATGTCCCACGCGGGCCGGGCGACCGGCCGGGGGCGCGAAGACGGAATGCAAGGCCCCTTCGCGCTTGGAAAGGCCGAAACTGGCCCAATCGACTATTTCGACAATCCTGCTCAATGGCGCCCGTTCCAGCTGGCGTTTTTTCTTCTCGTGTTGCCGTCGCTCGCCGGAGCCGAGCTTCCCGATCGTGATCTTGTCGATGTCATCTGGTTTTCGACCGGCGGAGGTAAGACGGAAGCATACTTGTTCGTCTCTGCCTTCGAGCTTTTCAGGAGGCGGATTCTCGATGGGAAAGCAGGTGGCGGAACCGGGGTCATAAACCGCTATACCTACCGCTTCCTGACCGCCGACCAGTTCCAGCGTACTGCCGGCGTGATCTGTGCCATGGAAATGATCAGGCGCGAATTGACCGCTTCCGGCGATCCATCGGTTGGCGAAGAAGAATTCTCGATCGGCTTATTCGTTGGGGGCGAAGTTAGCCCTAATTCCTTCGCGGGCAGCCATGACGGGGCGATGTCGAGGACGCAGGAGCTCCTGGATTCAAGCCAACCCCGCGATGCGAACCCTTACCCCATCGAGAGCTGCCCATCGTGCGGGACCCTGCTTGTTCCAGAAGAGAAAAAAACGAAGCCGGATGGAAGCCCTGACGAGGCCTATTACGGGTTCATTGCGACCGCCAACAGTTTCACGACGAGGTGCCCGGAAGAAGACTGCGCGTTCCACGGGGGATTGCCTGTCTACTTCATCGACGAACAGTTGCTCCGCGCACCGCCTTCCTTCTTGCTCGGGACCATCGACAAGTTTGCGATGATCCCGTGGAAGGAAAACGGCGGGGTCCTGCTCGGGCTCGGCACGAAATGGTCATCACCTTCGCTCGTGATCCAAGACGAGCTGCACTTGATCTCGGGTCCACTCGGGACCCTGGCAGGAATCTACGAAGCGGCTTTCGAGACCCTGATGGCATCCGGTGGGAAGCCGCCGAAAGTGATTGCCTCGACAGCAACCATCAGGAACGCGTCCGTCCAATGCAGGAGGATATACGGCAGGCCATCAATGGTGTTTCCGTCACCGGGTCTGCGCGCGGAGGATTCGTTTTTCTCGAAGCTCGATACGGGCAACAAGGAAAGGTCGAGACTTTATGCAGGGGTAATGGCGCAGGGCCTTCGATCGACTGTCGCGGCCTCTTGGACGATGGCAACGCTACTCCAGTCGTCATACGAACTCGTTGAAGCAGGCGAGCTAACAGCGAACGAGGCGGATTCCTACTGGACGTTGGTGGCCTACCATAACAGCAAGCGCGAGCTGGGTCGTATCGTCAACGCCACCCGAGACGAAATTCCGACACGCATGAAGGTCTATGCCTCAGACGAGGAAGTGGAGAGGCCATCGAACTTCCAGGTGTTAGAATTGAAGGCACACGCGGAGACACCGGTACCGAGGGCGAGGCAATTATTGGCCCGACGGCATAGGCCAGAACAACCCGCGATCGACGTGGTCCCCTGCACCAACATCATCTCCGTCGGCGTCGATATCGACCGTCTCGGCATGATGATGGTGAACGGTCAACCCAAGCTCAGTGCAGAATACATCCAGGCGACCAGCCGGGTGGGACGTGGCGCAGTGCCCGGCCTCGTCTTGGCAGCCTATTCTCCGAGCAAGCCAAGGGACCGCTCGCATTACGAGTCTTTCCGCGACTACCACGAGCGCTTCTACAGCTTCGTCGAGCCAACGAGCGTCACGCCCGGAGCCTTGCCGGCGATCGAAAGGGGCCTCCACGCGGCCTTGGTGACGGTCGTGCGTCATGGGACAAGACTACGAAAAAACGCGGCAGCAAGGCAGTTCGATCCCGCTGAGCATGCGATTGCAGCTATCATCGAGCGCCTCGAGCAACGCCTATTGAGGGCGTACGATGGACCACGCGAAGCCGAAGAGCGGGATCGCATCTCGACGAAATTGACCGAGAAGGTGATGGAGTGGGCCGGGTGGGCAAGCGCAGTGGAGGGGCTGCAGTACACGTTTGCCAGCAACCAGCAGCGCCCGCACTTACTCGTTCGCTACGGTAACAAGAAGATCGACGGGGCAGGCTGGCACACGCTGCAATCGATGCGGCACGTCGACAAGGAAATTATCTTGGAGGATATGGCACTTGCCCAAGCCAACAATTCGTAGCGCGCAGCTCATAAGCCCATTCGGTGTTGGCTCGCTATGCGAGATCGACGGCCAGTCCTTTTTTGTCCGCGGCACGGGAAGCTGGGCGAAGGGCTACAATCTCGAGAAGATCGAGGTGGGATCGCTCACCGATTGGCTCCGGCCTCGCCAGCTGAGAAAACCAACGGAATCGGTCGCTATACTGCGGTTCCCGCATTGGCACTTTTGCCCGGAATGCCGCAAGATGACCCGGTGGACCCCGGAAAAAGACAAGCAAAACCTAAAGGACGACGGCAGTCTTCCCAAGCCAACCTGTGACGGCGGGAAGTGCAAGAACGCCAGGCTGGTTCCCATGCGGTTCGTTGCGGCTTGCGACAATGGCCACATCGACGAGATCGATTGGTACTGGTGGGCGCACCGGTCACACGAGCCCGCGAAACATGGTGCATGCAGCCGTCACACATCGAGGCTCCACTTCGAGGTAACTGGCAAGAGCGGCGGTGACTTCTCGAGCATGGTCATACGGTGCCGTTGCGGATCATCTGGTAACTTGGAGGGGATAGCAGATGGCCCGCTCCCACAGAAATGCCGTGGCTACCAACCCGGAGAGCAATCATCGACTTGCGTAGACCCGGACAACAAGAAGAATCCCGGGGCCCCGAAGCCGCTCTACATGGAGCCGCGAGGTTCCAGTTCTCTTCACTACGCGTCAGTGATCTCCGCGCTCGATATCGACGGCGACACCGAGAAGGATAGCTGGGAAAAGCTCCGTACCGACGCGATCTACCAGAACACCTTGCAAACTGCGCGGATGCTCGCGGGCTTACAGGGCGGCGATACTACCATGGCGATCCAGACAAGCCGCCCAAGCCTCGAGGCACGCGCCAACGATGTTGGTATTTCCGTCGAGGATGCGCTTGCTTGCTTCGAAGCGGACCTAGGAACTAGTCCAGCCGAAACTGGACCCACCCCTCCGGCAGGCGAGATCAGCCAGCAAAGCATTCTCGACCAGGAGTTTCCCGTCCTTGCGAACCCCAAGGGACAGAATTCCCGGTGGCTTATAGCCCGGCCGGAGAAGCCAACTTCGCGCTTCGGTCTCGATGAGCTGTTCGAGCGTTTCGTTAGGGTTGAAAGACTCCGTGAGGTCCGTGCATTCCGAGGCTTCCAGCGGCGCAACGTCTCCGAGAAACACGCCATGATCTCGCCCTCGCTGGGACGGCAGCAGCCTGACTGGTTGCCGGCCATGATGGTGCTTGGCGAAGGCGTCTTCTTGGAATTCTCTAATTCCGCGATCGCTGGCTGGAGGAAGGAGAACGAAGAGCAAATCGAGGAGTTCACCCAGTCACACCTCGTGGGTGCCGAGGCGCTGGGATTGCCGGTGCGCATGGGTTTCAACGCGAATCCAACATTCATCATGGTCCACAGTTTTGCCCATTTGCTCCTGAACCAGCTGTCTTTCGACTGCGGATATTCTTCGACCTCGCTAAGGGAGCGAATTTACTGCGGAACGGACTCCGAGCCGTATGCCGGGCTGCTCATCTACACGGCTGACTCGGATGCCGAGGGATCTATGGGTGGCCTGAGCGAGATGGGTGCGCCCGAAAGGCTCGAGGATGTCATCTACCGCGCCGTGTCACGCAGCCAATGGTGTTCCGGGGACCCGGTCTGCCGCGAGCTTGACGCGCAAGGTGTCGATGGCTTGAACCGTGCAGCGTGCCACGCGTGTTCGCTTGTCGCGGAGACAAGCTGTACTTTCTCGAACGTACTCCTCGACCGTGTCTTGGTGTCCGGCGACGGACGGAAGAATGGTCGCGGTGTTCGCGAGCCGGTTGGCTACTTCAGCAAGGTTCTAGAGGTCTAAGGATGCGGTTTCCCTCGTTAAGTGATCTCGACCGAGAGCAGCGTCGCATTTACGGCGATGCACCTGCCGACGGTGCGATCTTGGTCGTGGGCCCGCCCGGCACCGGGAAAACGGTCATGGCTTTTCACCGTGCCCAGAAGCTCGGAAAGCTTGGTCAAGATCCGCATGTTATCATGTATAACAAGGTGTTGGCCAAGTACACGTCCAGCAGGTCAAACGTGGCTCCCGATGTTGGCGTGAGCACGATGCATACCTGGGCAGGCAAGTGGTGGAAGCGGGCGACGGGCTCTTGGCCTCCGATGATCGCCGGTGATCGCTGGGCCCACGATTGGCCCGACATATGCGCCCGGGCGATCAATGCATTCCAGAAGGGTGCCAGCCGCAAGTTTACCTGGGGACATCTCATCATCGACGAGGGGCAAGACTTTCCTCCCCAGATGTACATGGCCCTAGGGATGATGCTGAAGCAAATGGAAGCGCACGGTGTCGCGGCGCAGGTGACGATCTTCGCGGACGACAACCAGCGTTTGCAGGCTGACCGGAATAGCCGGATAAAGGATATCAAGGATTACCTTTTCCTCGGTGCCGCGGCCGATCGCGTTTTCAACTTGAAAAAGAACTTTCGCAACACGCGGCCCATCGCCGAGTTTGCCAAGCATTTCCAAGTCGGAAACGAGAGCGGCATAGCGGAACTGCCGGACGCTGATGGTGAGAACCCGCAGGTTGTCTTCGCTGCCAATGACCGTGAAATCGCTGACTTCATTGCGCGAAAGGCGAAGATCAACCCCGGTAAGCAGGTCGGCGTGATCGTCTACGGTGGAACCAAGGACGTAAAGCGGGCCTACAACCAGGTCAAAACGCGGGTTGGCGAGCTGGCCAAGCCCCCGCATTTGCAGATGTACCTCAGCGGAAACAGTACGCACACCGACCAGTCTCTGGACTTTGAAAGTGGCAACACGATTACCTTCCTCCATGCACAGTCTGCCAAGGGTCTAGAATTCGACATCGTTTTCTTCCTCGGCATGGAAGGAATGAGTGTCGATACCTCGGGCTTCTTGAACGAGCGGATGGCACTTTACGTTATGAGTTCCCGTGCCCGTTCCGAGCTCTACATCGCGTTCAAGGACATAGATCCAAGGGCCGCTCCACCCGCATCGTTCCGCTTGCTGCCTCGTCCAAGCATGGACTTGTGCCGGTATGTGGGCCTCGGATCACTCGACCAAAGCGTCGGGGTGTTCCAAGAGGCCATCGAGGCCAACGATGATTTCGAAGAAATGGAGGCAGCCGAGTGACAGACGATAAGCGCGAACTCGAGCTCGATTTCGAACCGAAAGCCGAAGGCAAGGCATCAAGCTGGGAACTCCTCGTGCCGATCCACGCCGACAATTTTGCCCTTGCGTTGGCGTCTGGCTACCTTGGTGGATCATTGAAAAGCGATGCGGCACGGGACCTGCAGAGCTACGCTGCCAACGGACTGTTCGCTTTCATTGGCGAGGTTCCCGCCTGGGCGATCTCGGAGGGTGAAGATGGGGACAGGGTCCTGCTCAGCCTCGCAGGAAAAGGAGAGGCTGCTCCGGGACCTGGAACCATGGAATTGCTTGCTGGTCCCGAGAGAATAACGAGGGTCAGGTCGGCCTATTTCCGAGACGAGGCCTCGTTGGCGAACTTCAACGCATCCTACGATGCATTTCCCGACGTCCCCATGAACATCGTCGAACTTGCAGCGAAGTGGCCGGTTCGCGAAACTGGCGATCGCCCTGTAGACCTGCAGGAGCTTCGGGTAGAGCAGCCGGGTCGACGAAGCGACCTCGACTTCCTCGGGGGCCTCGCGGCGGGAATCATCGACCTGTTGGCGGAAAGCACGTTTGATGAGGCGATCTGCAAGTTCCTCGACGAGCCGGGATCGAACATTGCTGGGAACGGTCAAAAGCTATTACTTGCGCTCGAACCTCGTTCTTCGCAGGTGGATGTCTCGATCTGGACCGCGACTATAGAGGCGCTGCGGTCTCGGTTCGGCAAACGCGGCTTTGATCGGCGCGAATTTCTTGCAGAAGTCGAAGGGCGCTTGGCAGACCATGGCCCGGAAGCAGAATCTTGGGTGCGCGGATGCCAGAAGGTCATCGACGCCGAGATAGACATTCCAAGCCTGGCAGATGGCGAAAAGATCGGCCGTCGCGCTGCGCTCGCGATTATCCTGTCCCATGAGCCTTCTGGCCTTGAAGAGCTCGAGAGTAATCTCGAAACTGGTCCGCGCGTGCGAGCGTTGGTCACGGCTGCAGTTTACGCCTTCGCGGGGCTTTCGCGGATTGACAGCAAGCTGAAGTCTCCCGCGCCGAGAATGGATGCCGTGCTCGAGGTAGGGCAAAGGATGGTCACGGGTGATCCCGTGAAGGTCGACATTAAGACGTTGAAAACGAGCGCAGACCTGACCCGGCACCAGGTCATCAAGGTTGCCGGGAAAAGTGCGCTTGAACGTCAGATCGAACCGCCGGCCTACATGGTGATGCTCAAAGCCAGAATACAGGAGGCCGGCTACAAGGTCGAACTAGACAGTGTCTCCGGGCAGATTGGCATTCGTGCAGCAAGCGCGAAGGAAAAGCTAATCATGGTTGAGGACTGCTCGGAATCAGCATCAGGAAACTCAATCGTAAATTTGGTTCTGCCGATTTTTACTTTGGGTTCTCGACCAACGATTGCTTCGCTTAAAAAGCTTCTCGCGACTGCTTGGCAAAGTGCCACGACTGTGGCCGTACGCGAAGTCGATGAAAGCGAGGAGGTGGTAGCAATGGCAAGTTTACCGCTTGCAACGCTGGACCGCGATGAGCTTAATTTCCATGTCGATCGCTTGTTGCTTATCTCTACAGAACTCGGAGGAAAAAAGCGTAAGGGGCGTCGCGTTAAGAAGTAGGCTGAGGTGCTGATGTCTGCCCGTGGGCATACTCGAATCAAGGTGTCTGAAGAATAATTACCCAATGATCTGAGTGCCCATCTTCGTCCTTTTTGGGGCACCATATTTTCTCGTTGTGATCATGCCTCTCCCGGCGAGCAGTCCTCGCCGGATTGGACATGCGCGCCTGCGCGCCTAGAACGGCCGCTCGCCCGTCCCCCATGGCAAGACAAGCGAGCCCCCTCTTGGATACCGGCCCGAACGAGAACCCGACCGCATGGCGCTTCGCGGTCGACCGTGGCGGAACCTTCACCGATGTGGTCGCCACGACACCCGATGGCACGCTGGTGACGCACAAGCTGTTGTCCGAGAATCCGGGCCACTACGATGACGCCGCGACCGAGGCGGTGCGCCGCCTGATGGCAGATCACGGAGAGGGACCGATTGCCGAGCTGCGGATCGGAACGACCGTTGCGACCAATGCCCTGCTGGAGCGAAAGGGGGAGCGGCTCGCGCTCGTCACCACGCGCGGCTTTGCCGATGCGCTGCGGATCGGCACGCAGGCCC
>MDTG01419376.1_pt1 | contig 18876 bp, 22 predicted proteins | sample 811421 | NCBI WGS metagenome assembly MDTG01 (sample SAMN05326645, study PRJNA326480) | marine metagenome | isolation source: seawater | place: Pacific Ocean: South East | collected 2011
ATAGGATTCGAACCTACGACCTACTGGTCCCAAACCAGCCGCGCTACCAAGCTGCGCTACACCCCGTGGTGTGGTTATTATACCTATACTTTGAATTTATTAAATATTTCTAATCTTTAATTTTCCATGTAACGCCAGACGGGCCATCTTTTAGGTCTATATTCATAGATGTTAGTAAGTCTCTAATTCGATCTGCGGATGCGAAATCTTTGTTTTCTCTAGCAGTTTCTCGTTGAGAAATTAAATCTTCAACCTTTTCTTTAAGGTCAACACTTATGTTTTTAGTATTCTTTTTAATACCGATCAAATCGCAGTTATTTCTAAGCTTTGGGAGAAGATTTTTGTTATTTTTTGAATCTTTAGCTTGTTTCAAAAGATATTGTATTGCTTTAGGAGTATTTAAATCATCACATAATAGTTCTAGAAAAGCTTTATCATTTTCTCTGATGTCGGACGTGTCAGCTTCAAGTGATGTAATTATCTTTTCATAAATATTTTTTGCATTAATAACTGTATCATCGGTCCAATTAAGAGGCTGTCTATAATGTGAACTCATCAAAGCTAATCTAATAACTATAGGGTTTGTGGATCTAATAATATCCGATACTAAAATCACATTACCTAGAGACTTAGACATTTTTTTCTTGTCAACCAAGACAATTCCATTATGAAACCAATAATTACAGTATTTTGCTGATGCACATGATGTGCCTTGTGCAATTTCATTTTCATGATGAGGAAATATTAAATCATTACCGCCTCCATGAATATCAAGAGTTTCCTCATTTCCAATAATACTTTTTATCATGCTTGTGCATTCGATGTGCCAACCGGGTCTCCCATAACCCCATGGACTGTCCCAACCACAATTTTCATTTAAAGATGGTTTCCAAAGAACAAAATCTTTTGGATTTTTCTTGTATGATTCCGGCTTTACTCTTGCTCCGTCAATAAGATCATCAGATACTTTTTTAGATAGAGAGCCGTATTCTTCAAATGAATCCATATCGAAAACCACATGATTTTCAGATATATATGCTGATTTATTAATGATTATTTTCTCAATTGTCAAAATAATATTATTTATATTATCAGTAACTTTAGGTTCAAATGTAGGTGTGAGCATGTTAAGTTTTGACATCTCATCTTGATACATCTGAGTAACATTTTGAGTTATAACATGAATTGGGATGCCAGTCTTTTCAGATTCCAGGATTATCTTGTCATCAACATCAGTAAGGTTTCTTATATACGTAACCTTCTTATAGAGCTTTTGAAGCAAGCGATAAAATAAGTCACCCACCAGTGCAGCTCTAGCATTACCAATATGTGGCGCACTATAAACAGTTGGTCCACAAACATACATACTAACTTTATTTTCTGTATGTGGGAAAAATTTCTCTTTTTTATTCGATAGAGTGTTATGGATGTGTAAATTCATTTAATGTATTATTAACCTAAATGTTCATGAAAATAAAATATAAATCTCTACTTTATTTTCTCGTATTTTTTAGTATATCTTCATGTAGTGACATTATACATGATAATCAAAAAACACAGGAGACGAAATTGATCAAGCTTTCAACTAATATGGGCGATATAACCCTAGAATTATTTCAAGATAAAGCCCCAGAAACCGTAGCTAATTTTTTAAAGTATACAAATGAAGGTAAACTAAATGGAACAATTTTCCACAGAGTAATACCAAACTTCATGATTCAAGGTGGTGGTCATTTACAAGATATGTCGCAAATTGATACTTTTGATCCTGTTATTAATGAATCGAGTAATAATATTAGTAATAAAAAAGGCACAATAGCTATGGCAAGAACAAGCAGCCCTAACTCTGCAACGTCACAATTTTTTATTAATTTAAGAGATAATGAATTTCTTGATAAGGCAAACTCTGCAGATGGATTTGGTTACTGTGTTTTTGGTCAAGTTACAGATGGAATAGAAATTGTTGAGCAAATTGGCACTGTGTCAACTGGAAATAATGGTGTTCATTCTGATGTACCAATTGAGAGTATAATAATAAATGAAGTAACGCTCATTGAATAATAAGTTTTATGGCTATAGATTTTATATCAGACTTACATCTTGATAAGACAAGACCTGATGTAAACAAATACTTTATAAACTATTTAGATAATATAAATAAGGATGTAACAGATCTCTACATCTTAGGAGATTTATTTGAGTATTGGGTAGGTGATGACGATCCTATGGACGGCTTGAATGAAATTAGAACCTCAATATCAATACTCGGAAGTAAAATAAATGTTTGGTACATGCATGGTAACCGTGATTTTCTAATTTCAAAAAAAATCTGTGCACGCCTAAATATGCAGCTTTTGGAAGATCCTACTGTCATAACTAAGAATGGACTGAAGTTATTGCTTCTACATGGAGATACGCTCTGTACGGATGACAAGGAGTACCAAGAATTTAGAACTTTAGTTCGATCTGATAAATGGCAGAAACAAATGTTATCAAAATCTCTAGAAGAGAGACTAGGTGTGGCTGAGAATTTAAGAAAAAAAAGCATTAACGCAAATGCTCATAAAGAAGAAAGCATAATGGATGTAAATGTTAATGAAATTGATATGCTAATAGAATCCTACAAGCCAAATATAATAGTTCACGGACATACGCATAGACCTAATATACATAAACATACGATAAATCAGAATCATATCTACAGATATGTTTTGGGCGATTGGTATAATCGTTTTTTTATTTTGTCACTTAAAAATCAAGGTTTTATTATTTCTAGAGGTAATCTATAATAATTTATCACCTATAAGATTGATATTTTCATAATGCTTATATAATATTCTTTTTATAATTAATCTAATAATATCTATATAATTGTCGTCTTCGAGTGTATCTAAGAAAAATTGTCTTAAAGCTTTTCCAGGTAATGAATACTTGTTTTGTGCTGAATCTGAGATCTTAAAGCCTTCATCAAAATCATAACTATATGAATGATTATCATTAATATATTTATCATTTAGCATATAGAGTCCATAACCAAGATTATCAATAAAATTCTTTTCAAAAACTAATGCAAGTCTTTTTGGGCTGCAAGAAGAATTTGATAAGTTAACAAGGAAGCTTTTGTAATAACCATAGACTTTCTCATAATCGTAACCTTCTCTTATTGTTTTGTATAATAATTCGTTGATATAAAGACCTAATAAATAATATTTTTTAGCAAATGAAAATGAATTTACAAGCTCAAATTTTGATAGATATGGAAAACTATACTTATCATTATAGCTAAATAAATATTCATTAAATAATGAGAATTTAAATTTATCTTTATTTGTAAAACTACTTTTAAAAATAAGCGATTCAATGCCTTTGTCTCTCGAAAAAATATGAATAATTGTACTTGTCTCTTTATACTTTCTTGTATGTATTAGAAAACCGCTATGAGAGACGTTCATTTATTCAATATAGCCAATATCTTTGAGAATAGTAGGATTATTTTTCCAATTATCTTTTACTACTACAAATAAGGTTAAATGTATTTTCTTACTAAGATATAGTTCAATTAGTTCACGAGCTTTGATGCCAATATTCTTAATCATCTCGCCTTTTCTACCGATAATAATTTTCTTATGGTTGATCTTCGAAACGATTATATCTGCTTTAATAACGTCACTATTATTCTGCTCCTTATATTCTGATATGTGGACAGCTGTTTCGTAAGGTATCTCTTTATTAGTACGATTAATTATAGATTCTCTAATTAATTCTTGAATTATATTTATATTATTTCTTTCATTATTAATATTATCCGTACCCTCTATGCCTTCACTACTGATTTTATCCTTAAGTAATGTATAAAGTGAGTCCATGCCTATAGATTCTGTCACAGAAATAAAACAAGCCTGATTTTCACCCAATAACATAAATAATTTATCTTTGTATTGTTCAGAAGAATCTAAATCAACTTTATTTACACACAAGATATAATCTTTTTTACATTCTTTAATTTGGTCTTTAATTTTTATTTCATAATCATAGTTTTTTTGAGGCTGAGTAAGTAATATAATTATATCTGCATTAGTTAAGTACTTCGATGCATTACTTTTCATAGCTTTAGAGAGTAGATTGGTATCATTGATTGATGCGCCTGGTGTATCAATAAATTCTATATGAACATTATTATAGTTGATTGAATGTAAGGTAGATATTCTCGTAGAATGAAGTTTGTTAGAAACGAGAGCTGAATGGTTATTAGAAAAATAGTTAATCAGAGATGATTTACCAACATTACTTTTTCCTACTACCAGTACTCTAATTTTTTTCATACAGCCTATGTAAAATAAGATGAGCTAATTCTTGCTCTGTTGGTTTAACTTTATTAGATCGAAGTGATTCTTTGATATTTAAGTCAGATATTTCACATGTAACTAGATAGTTATATTTAGAATGATTAATAGTCGATGTACTATATGATGGTAGTCGAAGGTGTTTTGAATGCATGTACTCTTGAAGGAGCGTTTTTGAGTCCTTTCGTGAGAGCTTATCTGTTAATGATGGTATAAAAAGAGTGTGTATAATATCCCTAACAGTCTCATAATCACTATCAAGATAAATTGCTCCTAAAAGAGATTCGAAAATATCAGAGTATACATTCCCCTCAATAAAACTAGGATTTATTTTTTTAAATACTGGCTCTAAATTCAATAAAAAGAATGTTTTTTTAAGGCTCTTTGAATTTACAATATTTTGCCTTATAACAGTAATTTGACCTTCATTATGTTCAGGATATTTCCTAAATAGTAACTCAGTAATTGCAAGTTGTAATACGGAGTCCCCTAAAATTTCTAATCTCTCATAATTATCTATAGAAGTACTTTTATGAGTAAGTGCTGAGTAAAAATAATCAACGTTACGAACTCTATAATTAAATGCTTGGTTAATTATTTTAGTAATATTATTTTTTTCATTATTATTCAATATGATTTCCTACCCTATCAAAAAAACTATAGTAACTATCAAAATTCCAAAACATCCATATATAAAACGCCTTCCCAACTAGGTTTTCTTCAGGTACAGGTCCCCAGAAACGACTATCATTTGAATTATCTCTATTATCACCTAAAACAAAATATGATTTAGCTGGGACTGTATATTTAAAGTTAAATGTTGATTCATTTTGATTAAGAATAAGGTAATTTTTAAATTCGTTATATTCATATGAAACAGTGCCATTTGCTATTTCAATTGGATCAAAATTATGACTTATCTTTGTTTGATTGTACCTATTTCCATTCACAAAAAGAGTTTTGTCTTTATAGATAATTAGATCACCAGGTATCCCTATAACTCGTTTAATATAATTTATATTTTTGTTTTCTGGGTATTTAAATACTACAACATCGCCTCGTTTAGGTGTTTCATTATCTACTAAGGTATAGTTAGTTAGAGGTATTTTATATCCATATATATTTTTATCAACTAAGATAAAATCACCAATCATTAATGTCGGTATCATAGACCCAGATGGGATTTTATAAGGTTCAATGAAAAAAGATCTTATCAAAAGTACAACAAATAAAACTGGAAAAATAGATGATGAGAATTCTGATACCTGAGAAATTATAGGTTTTTTAATTTTAATAAGGCTAAACAATCCAGTAAATAATGTAAGTACGACAAGTATAAGTGTAAAATCCATCCTATTCTTCCGTAGTAGATAAAAATTTGTAGAAAGCTTCTCTAGGTATCTCAACATTACCTATTTTTTTCATTTTTTTCTTGCCTTCTTTTTGTTTTTTTAGGAGCTTCATTTTTCGTGTAACATCTCCACCGTAGAGTTTAGCAGTTACATCTTTTCTATAACCCTTAATAGAAGTTGATGATAGAATTTTAGCACCAACACATCCTTGAATTGTTATCTCAAAACTTTGCCTAGGTATTAATTTTTTGAGATTATCAATCAGTTCCCTAGATCTTCGATATGAATTATCTTTATGCAATATTTGTGACAAAGCGTCTATTTTTTTCTTATTTACATGTATATCAAGCCTAATCATACTACTTTCTCTATAATCAATTATATCGTAATCATAAGACGCATAACCTTTTGATGCGGACTTAAGTGTATCAAAGAAATCATATATTATTTCAGAAAGAGGTATTTCATATTTAATTTCAGCCATATTAGATCTATAAATTAGATCTTTTTGAGCACCTCTTTTTGATGTACAAAGTTCAATCACAGAACCTAGATACTCAGAAGGGGTAACAATTGATATAAGAGCTATTGGCTCATAGTAACATTTAATACTATTGTCATCGGGTAAATCACTCGGTTTTCTAATGTCGTTGACCTCGCCCTTTTTATTTTCTACTCGATAGGTAACTGATGGGACAGTCATCAAAAATTCAAGGTTATACTCTCTTTGGACGCGTTCACGAATAATCTCCATATGCAATAATCCTAGAAACCCGCATCTAAATCCATGGCCTAATGACTGTGAGCTTTCAGGCTCATATGTAAAAGAATTATCATTTAAAGATAATTTATCTAGTGCTTTTTTGGATTCTTGATAATCATTAGAATCAACAGGATAAAATCCAGAATACACTCGTGGCTGTATTTTTTTAAATCCAGGCAATTGGGTTGAAGTATTATTTTTAGCAAGAACAATAGTATCACCGACAGGTGCTGAATCGAGTGTTTTGATTGATGCAATCATAAATCCAACCTGACCAGATGATAATTTTGACAAATTTGTCATCGTTGGATTAAAAGTTCCAAGTTTATCTACAAGGAATTCTCTTTTATTAGAAAATACTTTAATTTTATCTTTAACATTTATTGATCCATCAATTATTTTAATAAGTACGACAATTCCAAGATAGTTATCAAACCATGAATCAATAATAAAAGCTTTGAGATCATTATCCATCGAGCCTTTTGGTTCAGGAATATCAATAATAACTCTTTCAATTAGATCATCAACTCCTAAGCCCGATTTAGCGCTAACGCTTAATATCTCATTTTGATTAATATCAAGAAGCTCAGATAGATCCTTTTTTACGGCATCAGGATCAGCCGATGGTAAATCGATCTTATTGATAACAGGTATAATTACAAGATTCAACTCTCTTGCCATATTAAAGTGCGCAATTGTTTGTGCTTCAAGTCCTTGTGTTGCATCAACTAGAAGCATTACACCATCACAAGCTGATAGGGATCTAGAGACTTCATATGAGAAATCAACATGTCCTGGAGTATCAATAATATTAATGTTATATTTTTCCCCCATATAGGAAGCGTTCAGGCTTACAGTTTGTGCTTTGATTGTAATTCCACGTTCTCTCTCTAAATCCATAGAGTCTAAAATTTGCTCTTTCATCTTCCGAGAACTTATATCTCCATACTTTTCTATGAGGCGATCAGCGAGTGTGGATTTACCATGATCAATGTGAGCGACTATGGCAATATTTCGGATGTTCATTATTGCTCTATAATATATTAGAGACTTAAAACATCAAATCATTTAGAGATTTTTAGTGCAATATATAAAGGGGTGGATTGTCGATAGACTAATAAGTTTACATACGTATTATTCTTAGATTTTGTCATAATTTTTGAAAAATCATCTACGTTATTGATAATCGTATTATTTATCTTACTAATCACATCATTTGCTTTTACATCAAAATTATTATTAATATTATCATCTACATTCGTGACGATGACACCTGATTTGATCTCAAGTAACTTAATATCTTGCGGACTTAAGTTTCTTACAGATATTCCAGAAAAGGAATTTGAAGTAATTTTTTTTGTTCCTATGGATGCAATTTTATCTTCGGTGGGCAATTCCTCGAGAGTAACTGATAAATTGGTTATCACCTTATTTCTAATAACTTGTACTCGAAATGACTTACCAACTTCCGATTGTCCTACTATTAAAGGGAGGTCAGTCGATTTTTTGATCTCATTATCATTAAATTTTAATATAACGTCACCTTGTTTAAACCTAGCCTTCTCTGCTGGACTGTCTGGTAATATTTTACTCACCAATGCGCCTCTTGCCTTTTTCAGGCCGAAACTTCTTGCTAATTTATCATCAATTTCCTGAATATATACACCTAACCAACCTCTACTAACTTTGCCTTTAGTTTTAAGTTGAAAGAAAACGTCATTAACAGTGTCAGAGGGTATAGCAAACGATACGCCCATGAATCCTCCAGTTCGACTATAAATTTGCGCATTTACACCAATTACTTCTCCGGAAAGGTTAAACAATGGACCGCCAGAATTACCTGGATTAATAGCGACATCAGTTTGTATGTATGGAACATAATTATCACCAGCTAGTTTTCTTTGTTTCCCACTGACAATTCCTGCAGTAACTGTTTGATTAAATCCAAAAGGCGAACCAATAGCAAGAACCCACTCCCCTAACTTGACATTATCAAAGGAAGCAATCTTTACAATAGGTAAGTTATTCGCCTCAACTTTAAGTAGTGCTAGATCGCTTCTTTTATCGGAACCGATTAGATTAGCCTCATAGGTAGTCTGATCATTAGTGATAATATTTATCTTATCAGCTCCATTTACGACATGATGGTTAGTCATTATATATCCATCACTAGATAAAATGAATCCTGAGCCGGAGCTAGGCTGTCTTCTCTTAGGTTGATTATTCCTCTCATCAAAATACTTTTTAAAAAGGTCATTAAATTCATCCGGCATACCAGGGGGAGTCTGAAATTGATTGTTACTATTAGCTGCATTAGTAGATCTGCTCGCGTTCACAATAACTACAGCAGGCATGTTCTTTTCAACAATTCCTGTAAAGTCTGGATATGAAGGAGAAGATTCTGCAACAGCTAAATTAAAAAAAGATAATAAAACTAAAGTTAGTGCCCATTTTATATTATTATTTACAACTATCATTATTATCCCTTGAACTCTTGTTTATATCAACACAGGCTGAATTATCTTGTACTCGTTTTATTAATTCACTATTGTCAACATTATCGTCGATTATATCTACTGATACAACATTTGTCTCTGATCGTTCAAAACTAATTAAGCTATAGGCTGTAATAACCGCAAAAAAGACTGATGCAGCTACTTTTAGGAAATTATTAAACTTAGTATCTGCATATTTTTTATTTAATGGTATCTTTTGCATAACATTTTTAGAAAAATCTTTTGATATTCTAGGTGGATTATCATTTCTCATTAAACTAACAATTAGCCCAAATATTTTATAGTTATTATTCATCATCACTTATACTTCTGAATTCAGAGATTAACATGTTTCTTGCCCTATGCAACCTTGAGCGTACCGTACCTATTGGTATGTCCAACCTCTTAGAAATATCCTCATACGTTAAGTCCTTAATTTCATATAGCTTTATCAAATTACTAAGATCCTCGGGTAGTTTATCCATCAATGGTTGTATTTTATCAATCAATTCATTTAGTTGATAATACTCTCCTGGATTATCATTTGATACATTTACCTCATTTAGACAATTTTCTTCTGAAATAGTTTCTTTTTCATTACGCTTTTCTCTAGAATTTATATAATTAAGGCAAGTATTTACGGCAATTCTATAAATCCATGAGTAAAACTTACTGTCAAATTTAAAGTTTGAGAGGTTTTGAAATGCTTTTAAGAATACTTCTTGAGCTACATCTTCTGCATCATTAATGTTTTTTGTATACTTATAGCATGTATTGATTATACGAATTTGATACTTATCAACTAGATGTTCATATGCACCTGTATTGCCAGATAAACATTCCTGAATAATTTCGTCATCATCTTTAATAATAATATTTCTAGTCATTACACATTGTGATATTTTATATTATATGAATACAAGGCTAAATACTGAAGTTTTAATAGTTGGAACTGGAATCTCAGGATTATTATCAGCAATTGAACTATCTAAAACATATTCTGTAACCATGCTAACAAAATCACGAACAAATAAATGCTCAACTTCATGGGCTCAAGGTGGAATAGCTGCTGCTTTGGATAACAGTGATATTGATTCACATGTTAATGATACGATTACAAACGGTCATGAAATATGCAATCCAGAATCTGTCACAAGAATAATAGAGCAAGGTAGGCAAAGTATTGACCTTCTTATTAAACACGGTGTTAATTTCAATACTGATGGAACTAAATTACAACAAACTTTAGAGGGGGGTCACTCTAAAAGAAGGATTGCATATCACAATGATAATACCGGCGAAGAAATACACACATCACTTTTAAAGAAAGCTAAAAAAAACAAAAAAGTTACAATCAAAGAAGATATTATGGCTATTGATTTAATTGGAAAAAAAGATGCACTCTGTGATGGTTTATATGCATACGATGAATCAAATAAATCTGTTATTACTATTAAAGCAAATATAATCATACTAGCAACAGGTGGAGCGAATAAACTCTATCAGTATACAACGAATCCAGATACATCAACAGGTGATGGAATAGCGCTAGCTTGGAGATTTGGTTGTACAATTTCAAACATGGAGTTTATGCAGTTCCACCCGACATGTTTATATCATACTAGTGATAAAAGTTTTTTAATCTCAGAATCTTTAAGAGGTGAAGGTGCGAAATTGATTAATCCTAATAATGAATATTTTATGAAAAAATATGATAAAAGAGCTGAGCTTGCGCCGCGTGATGTCGTAGCGAGAGCTATAGACATTGAAATGAAAAATAATAGTTTTAAGCATGTTTATCTAGATGTCTCTTTTAAAGGCAAAGAGTATATCCTTCAAAGGTTTCCAAATATTTATAATCGATGTTTAGAACTTGGCATAGATATAACCAAAGATCCAATACCAGTAGTACCTGCAGCTCATTATACTTGCGGAGGAGTTAAAACTACTATTGCTGGTGAAACAGATTGCTCTAATTTATATGTTATTGGTGAAGCTGCTCATTCGGGTTTGCATGGAGCTAATAGGTTAGCTAGTAACTCACTGTTAGAATGTTCGGTTATGGCTATGGAGTGTTGTAAAAAAATTAATCAAAAAAGTATAACTGATAATAATAAAGAACTGCCTTTATGGGATGATAGTTATGTTTCAGATTCATCTGATGAAAATATTTTAATTTCACACAACTGGGCCGAGATAAGAAAAATTATGTGGGATTATGTTGGTATTTTACGGTCTGATAAAATGTTAAATAGAGCAAAAGATAGACTAGAAATTATTAATAATGAAATTAATGAGTTTTATCATACTCATCGAATCAGTACAGATTTACTAGAACTGAGAAATATCATAGATGTAGCTAAGATTATTACTAAATCCGCTATTTCTAGGAAAGAAAGTCGCGGCCTCCATTACAATAAAGATTATCCAAATGTCAGCAATAAATATAATAAATCTACTGAATTAAATAATACTGAAAAAGATTTTATTATGAAAATTGTATCTAAAGCTTAAATATAGTTTTCCTGTAATAACGAAGCTCATCTATGGAATCTCTTATATCATCTAGTGCTCGATGGTTAGAATTTTTTTGAAAGTTATCCATATCTTCAAAATACCATCTCTTCCCAAGTTCACGTATTGAACTAACATCTATACTTCTATAATGACAAAAAGATTCAAGGTCTGGCATACATCTAGCAAGAAATCTTCTGTCTTGACAAATGGTGTTACCACATAAGGGTGATTCTCCTTTACGAACGTATTTAGAGAGAAATTCAATAGTTTTTTTTTCAGCTATAGATTCTGTTATATTGCTTTCTTGAACTTTTTGCACTAATCCACTTCTGTTATGATGATCAGTATTCCATTTATCCATTCCATTAAGAATCTCATCAGGTTGTTTAATAGCTAAATTTGGACCCTCTTCAAGAATATTTAAATTCTTATCGGTAACAATAGAAGCGATTTCAATTATATAGTCCCTTTGTGTATCTAGGCCTGTCATTTCTAGATCAATCCAAATCATGTTAGTTCTATCTTTCATCCGCTAAGATTAGTATAATTAGACTATAAAGTAAAACCACAAGAAAATGATTGAAGTAACCATAATTCTTTTTATTTATCTATTTGCTAAACTAGCTTTAGACACATTACAAATCTATACAATAAAACATTCAGAAATAGATGCCAAATCAATGCAATTACTCGATATAAGTGAAGAAAATGATAAAAAATCTCGCGAGTACAACATTTCAAAATTACATTTGTCAATAATCAAAAATATTTTTTATGTTGGACATATATACACACTTTTATTAGCCGGGCTATTCAAGTATATAAATGAATCTCTTAATACATACGATTTAAGTTTATATTTAATTGATTTATCAAGTATATTAATAACATATCTTATTGTTTATATTTCTATGCTTCCATTTTCTTTTTACTCTAATTTTGTTATTGAGAGTAGGTATGATTTTAATACATCTACAAAGCTATTATTTTTTAAAGATAATTTAATATCGCTATTATTAACTCTTATAGTTGTCTCTCTGTTGAGTTTAGTTTTTTTCTATATAGTTTCTTTTCAAAATCTTTGGTGGTTATTAATGTCTTTAGCTATGTTTTCAGTAATTATAATAAGTATGTTTATATACCCTACTTATATTTCACCAATATTTAATAAATTTAAAAAATTACAAAATGAAAATATAAAAGATGAAATTAAAGATTTATCTGAAAGAACAGATTTTTCTATTGAAAATTTATTTGTTATGGACCGATCAAAAAGATCAAAGCATCCAAATGCATACTTCACTGGTTTTAGTAAAAACAGAAGGATAGTTTTTTATGACACGCTTATTGATCTTCTCTCGCCAAAAGAGATTAAAGCGGTTTTAGCACATGAAATTGGCCACTATAAACATAACCATATAACTAAATCACTTGTAATATCAACTTTTACAATTTTCATTGGAATGTTTCTGATATCACAACTTGTAAATAATAGTAATTATCTTGAAATATTGAATTTAAATAATAGTGCAAGTTCTCAACTCATAGCTCTGTTTTTCACCTACCAAATAATAAGTTTCTTTACTGATCCATTTTTCTCTACACTATCTCGAACAAATGAATATGAGGCAGATATGTTTGCGTCGAAACAAGTTCAAAAAGAGCACTTGATATCATCATTAGTGAAACTTTATAAATCTAATCTTTCATTTTTAATACCTAATAAGTTTTATGCTATATTCTATTTTTCTCATCCGACAGTTTTAGAGAGAATCAACAACCTAAGGAGCAATAATGAGTAAACTAGATAAAAAAAAATGTTTGCCATGCGAAGGCGGATTAGAACCACTCTCAAAAGATAAATGTCTTAGCTTTTTAGAGAGTCTTGATAAAGACTGGTCATTAAATACTGATGTAAAAAGCATACAAAGAACATTTACATGTAAGAATCATCATGAAATTACATCTTTAGTTAATTTAATAATACATATCTCTAATAATGAAGATCATCATCCAGAAATATCATTCGGTTACAATACTGCTGTAGTAAAATATTTTACTTATGCAATTGATGGCCTATCAGAGAATGATTTCATATGTGCAGCAAAAGTAGATAAAATTATATCTATTTAGAGTATTTTTCTTTCATTAAAGGCATGTGATATTGTCTCGTTATCTAAAAATCCAATCTCACCGTTGAGCGGAAGTCCAAATGCGAGCCTTGAAACCTTAATACTATTTTTAGTAGCCATATTTTTTATATAATGGGCGGTAGCTTCACCCTCTATTGTCGTGTTAGTAGCTAAAATTAATTCCTTTATATTTTTTTCTGAAAGTCTTTTTTCTAGTTTATCTAAACCAATTTCTGAGGGACCTCTACCATCAATGGGAGAAAGATTGCCTTGAAGTACGAAGTAATATCCATTGTAATTTGTGCTTTCATCAATTGTGTAGACATCGCTTGCTGATTCTATTACACAAATTATAGAAGTATCACGGTTTTGTCTTTCGCATATATGACAAGAATTATATGATTGTTTTTCAACTTCCTCAATATCCATAAAAACTCCACATACTAAACATTTAGATATTTTTGTATCAATATTTTTTAATTCTTGTGATAGATGAAGAGATTTTTCAGGATTAGTATTTAAAAGCTGGTAAGCCATTCGTTGAGCACTTTTTCTTCCTACGCCCGGAAGTATAGTTATTGCGTCAATCAAGTTCTCAAGATATTTAGATTTAATCATATGTCAAAAAGGGAGTTTCATCCCACCTGGTAAGTTCATAACACTACCCATTTTATCTTTTGTTTCTTTTTCAAGCTTGTTCATTGCATCGTTACATGCAGAGACAAGATAATCTTCAAGAATCTTTTTGTTACCAATATGTGTATCATTATCTATCTCTATGCTTACTACCTGATGATTGCCCTTGACTGTTACTCTAACTGCTCCGGCTCCAGCAGATCCTTCAACCTTTATTTTATTAATTTCATTCTGAGCCTTTTTAATGTTGCTATACATATTTTTAGCCTCTTTCATCTTATCAAACATTCCCATAAATATTTCTCCCGTTCAAAGTTTACTAATATTATCTTTATCTATTTTAGCACCAAATACACTCTCTATTTCTTTGAGATCATTGTTATCTTTGATAGCCTCGTACATATCATTTTTTGATTTAATACCATCGGTGATAGATTTTTTATATAGTGTGTTTATATTTTCTCTATATTCTATTGTCAAAACATGATCGCTTTTGAAATTTGAGCATATTAATATGCTAAAATCCGTGATACATTTTTTTGGATAAGTATTTTTTTTGGATTTATCTATAATCAAAATTGTTGCATCATTTTTCATGTCTAGAATAGAATTATTAGCAAGATCAAGCATTAGTCCTTGTAATTTAAAACTATCAATTGTTTTTTTCCATGTGGATATATCAACAACAGTTTGAGAGATATTATCTTTAGCTATGGTTTCAATTTTTTTTTTAGCCCCAGTTAAAATAGCAGTATCTTTGATTTGATTATTAATATTAGATTTAATTTGATCAGGATATTCAGTAAATAATGATATACGTAGAAGTATCATCATTAGGTGATCAGCCTTAGATACAGCATTGAACATTTCCTCCTTAGACTGCATTAAAATAGAATACCAAAGCTGGAGATCTTGAAGACTAATATCTGTATTTAGAAAATTATTAGGTAAGTTAAAATCATTCTTATCCAATGATCGTGATATTGAAATCTGGAAAATACGTTCAATTAAACAATCAAGCAATTTTGAATAATCAGATATATTTGATGACTTTAATACATCATTAATTTCTGAAATAGAGTTCTCATAAAGGTTATGAATAATTTGATCAATGAGAGTGTTTTCAATTAATCCAAGTAGTTGAGAAATTTTAGCTTTTTTAAGATCACCATTGGTATAAGAAATACATTGTTCTAATATGCTCATGGAATCTCTTGCACTACCTCTAGCTGCATTTGAAATTATTTCGGGAACATCTTTTTCAAAATTAATATTCTCAGACTCTAATACTTTTTTAATATGTTCTCCAAGTTCTTCATTTGTAATAGGTTCAAGTTTAAAATGTAGACATCTTGATATAACAGTTTCTGGAAGTTTATCGGGTTCAGTAGTGGCAAGTAAAAATTTCACATGTTCAGGTGGCTCTTCAATAGTTTTAAGCAGAGCATTGAAACTTTTGGTTGATAGCATATGAACTTCATCAATCAAATAGATTTTAAACCGTGAGGATGTAGGGGCATATTGAACATTTTCCATAAGTGTACGTGTATCCTCTACTTTTGTTCTTGATGCTGCATCAATTTCTATAAGGTCAAGATTATTGTTATTATCAATTCCAAGACATGAATCACATTTGCCGCAAGGGTTAGCACTTATACCCACCTTACATAATAAAGATTTTGCAAATATTCTTGCAATAGTTGTTTTGCCTACACCTCTTGTACCTGAAAACAGATAAGCATTATGTAGTTTATTAAGATTAATGGAATTGCTTAGTGATTGTACGCAAAACTCTTGTCCTACAACCTCATCAAAAAAATGGGGTCTATATTTTAATGCTAGTATTTTATCGTTCATCTTGTTTTATCAAGTAAATGGCCTGTTTTAACAAATATCAATGCCTCATCACTAAGTGTGAAGGGTTTGTGCTTACTCATATGAGGACTTCTTATCCAGGTTTGTTCAGGATATTTTCCAAATTCATCATAGAAAGTTCCTTTAAGTACAAATATTTCCTCTCCGCCATGATGCTGGTGAAAACTAAACTCGGTGTTTGAGTCCCATTTGACAAGAGCTGTATTCTCATACTTATAATTATGTAAAGGCATGACTTTAAGCCCTTGCACTAGACCTGGTAGCCAAGGTTCATTGTTTGTGTTTATAATAACTTGTTTATTATCCATTGGATTAAATTGCCTTAACTTTACGAGAAGCTTACAGCCATTTTTACTAAAAGGGCTATGTTTAGTATTATGAGGATTTCTAATATATGTGCCTGCAGGATAATCCCCAAACTCATCTGAAAAAGTACCTTCCAACACGAATAGTTCTTCTCCTGAATCATGGACATGTTCGCTGAAAAAAGAATTTGGTTTAAATTCTACAATCGTTGTGGATATGGCATATTCTGAATTTTCATTTCTCTCCAGAAGAGTCCTCTCTACACCGTCACATGGCGAACTAACAGGTGTTAATTTCGATGATTTTAATACGACTTTTTCATGAAAATTTTGATTCAACATTGTGCTAGTCTTTTCTGTTATCAACTAAATGAACTGTAAGTCCTTCATAGACATCATAAATATCCATCTGACAACATAGCCTGCTTCTATTTTCGTCATAGTGTTCAGATCTTTCTAACATAAATAGTTCCATTGAACCGGTGTCCATGGGTTCAATTTTATCGATCCATTCAGGATCAATATGAACATGACAAGTTCCACAATTACATGATCCATTACAGATAGCTGGTATTTCTGGTATGTCAAGTTTTTTTGCAGCATCTAACATAGTGCGACCGACACTCATAGTAGTTGTAAACACTTCATCACCCCTAACAAAGTTAATTTTAACTGACATTAGTTTTCTCCATATATATCTCTCGTATAAATCCTTTTTGACAGCTTTTTAAGTCTGCTTGTTAATCTATTAGCTACAATAAGATTTACCTTTTTTATAAACAAATCAAAATCATTAATTAAAGTGCAACCATAGATTTTACCTTGATTAGCAATCAAAGGCTCATGAATATAAATATTTTTACCTTTATTTTTAAGTATTTTTATTATATCAACAATACTTGATTGTCTAAAGTTATCAGATCCCTTTTTCATCGCTAATTGATATATCCCAATGTTTTTTGCTTTAGTTTTTAATAAATCATCGACAATACACTTTTTTCTAAGTTGATTTGATTTATTTATTGATTTGATCATCGAGCTTGGAATAGAATTGAAACTAGCTTCAAGCTGTTTGGTATCTTTTGGGAGGCAGTAACCGCCATAACCAAATGATGGATTATTATATCCATCACCTATTCTTGGATCAGAACAAATACCATCAATTAATTGTTTAGAATCAAAATTATTAAACATAGAGAAGGAATCAAGCTCATTAAAAAATGAAATGCGTGCTGCAAGATAACTATTTGCAAAAAGCTTTACAGACTCAGCCTCACTACTATCCATGAATAGAGTTTTTATATTTTTTTTTAAACTAGATTTTTTTAACAAATTAGCGAATTGTTTTGCACCTTTATCTTTGCCACCCACTATTATCCTAGATGGGTAAAGATTATCATACAAAGCCTTGCCTTCACGAAGGAATTCTGGTGAGAAACATATTTTAAGTTTTTTATATAAATTATTAACTTTTTTTGTATATCCAATAGGTAATGTAGATTTAATAATAATATATGCTGACGATTTTAAAGAATTTAGTTTTTTTAAAATTACATCAATAGACGAAGTATTGAAAGTCTTCTTTTGAACATCAAAGTCAGTTGGTGTTGAGATAATTATAAAGTCTGATTTCGACATTTCTTTATTTATGTACTCTGATGTAGTTAATCTTAGTTTTTTATTTTTAAGGTAACTTGAAATTAAACTATCCTTTATTGGTGATATGCGTTTATTTATGCAATCAAGCTTTGAAGTGTCAATATCATGACAGACAACATTATTCTTTAATGATAGCAATACTGCATTTGACAGCCCTACATATCCCATTCCAATAATAGATACTCTCATATGAAGTTTTTCCCTTGTGTGATAAATTCTTTGTATGTATCTGTAACTAAATAAGGACTTTTATAGTACTTAAGGAATTGATTCATAATTTCGTTAGAGATATGTTCATTTCCAGAACTTAAATCATCATGAATATTCATGCCTTTATTTGTTTCCATGTAAACAAAGCCAATGAAGTTATCATAGCCAGCAATTTTTAAAACAAAACTTCTAGTGCCAGTGTAGAGAAGAGAAAAATCAAAATTATTATGCTTAGCAGATGCCTCAATACGACCTCTATCTTCTGAGTCTACGGTAAAGTATAAATTTCTTATACCTTCTTTAAATTTTTGAATTGGCAAATCAACTGCGGATGATATTTCTACAATTGAGTGTACATAAGGAACAAGAAAGTCTACAGCAAGATTAATGCTTTTTTGTTCATTATCATTAAGTTTTCTTATTGACTGATTCATCTATTGACGTATATTTTATCATGCCTTTCAAGCGATGTTATAGCAATTTACTAGTACGTTATATAAAAGGTAGGTAAGGGATTCGAACCCTTGTAACGATTACTCGTTAACCACCTTTCCAAGGTGGCGCATTCGACCACTCTGCTAACCTACCA
>MDTG01155467.1_pt1 | contig 18875 bp, 20 predicted proteins | sample 811421 | NCBI WGS metagenome assembly MDTG01 (sample SAMN05326645, study PRJNA326480) | marine metagenome | isolation source: seawater | place: Pacific Ocean: South East | collected 2011
CAAAACAATTACACAAACTAATTCCAAATTATGTGGTTCTATAGGAAAAATTATAGGAAATTTTCATTGTGCTAGTGTGAATTATAATCACTATATTAAAAATGATAGAGATACATTATGGGTAGAAAAAAGTATAGATCTGATTAAAGATCATATCTCAAAAGATCAATTATCGATTTTAACGTTTTCTATGCGGATTTTTAAAAGACTATTTAATAAAAAACTACCTCAAGGGATAATTCATTCTGACCTTTTTAGAGATAATGTACTTGCAGATAAAAATAACATAAAAGGAATAATTGACTATTATTATTCTTTCAATGGACCTTTTATCTACGAGTTAGCAGTAATTATAAATGATTGGTGTGTGAATAAGGATGGCTCTATAAATAGAATAAAATATGATAATTTTATCAAAAATTACGATAGTGTAAGGAAACTTAGTCAGACTGAGATTCAACAGCTAAATAATGCTATGATTGCATCTGGTCTAAGATATTATTTGTCACGACTAGTTGATATGATTTTTCCAAAAGTTGGAGAGATCACTCATATCAAAGATCCATCGATATTTGAGAGAATCTTAATAAAAAGAATTAATCATACATGACTATTCTAGATAAGATTAATTACTTTGTAGAATACATTACTATTAGATTTTTTTATGTAATGTTTTTTTCTGTGATAATTAATATTCTATTAAGATATATTTTAAATACTAATTTTATATTCATGCAAGAACTAGTAATGTATATGCATGCATTTATTTTTCTTTTTGGTATTTCTATATGTTTGAAAGAAGATTCTCATGTGTGCATAGATATCATATCTAATAAATTAAACCAAAAAATATGCAAAACCATAGAAAAAATTGGACTCATCTTTTTTATTATTCCATTCTGTGTATTTGTTATGTACGAGAGCTCATCAATGATAGTCAGGTCATGGGTAATGCTAGAAGGTTCTAGCGAACCGGGTGGATTGCCATTTGTATATATCTTAAAGTCATCAATATATATCTTCTCGTTATTAATTTTTTACAGACAATAAATAAATTGTTAAGTAACAAATAATATGGAAGTTATTATTATTTTTCTAATTTTAACGTTTATTTTTCTTTTAAGCGGTTTTCCTGTTGCATTTGTATTATCTGGGATGTCTCTTATTTTCGCTATTACAGGTATTTATTTAGACTTCTTTGATTACGCTTATTTAATGGCATTCCCAAATAGGTTGTTCGGCATAATGGGTAACCAAAATTTACTTGCCGTTCCCTTATTTATATTTATGGGTTTGATACTAGAAAAAACAAAGATTGCAGAAAATTTAATTAGCAATATGAATATGCTATTTAGAGAGACCAGTAGCGGATTGGGAATATCCGTTGTGGTTGTAGGTGCTCTCATGGCTGCAAGCACTGGAATTGTTGGAGCGAGTGTAGTCACTCTTGGTTTACTAACTTTTCCTGTACTTATTAGAAACGGATATTCACCTAGTGTTGCCTCAGGCACTATTTGTGCATCTGGAACATTGGGTCAAATTATCCCTCCCTCATTAGTATTAATATTACTAGCTGATGTCCTATCATCCTCCTATCAACAAGCTCAATTAAATATTGGAATATTCAGTCCAGAAAGTATTACAATTGGTGATTTATTTTTAGGAGCTTTAATACCTGGATTGATACTACCTGTCTTATATATCTTATATTTAAAATCTTTAAAAATAAAAAATAAGGTAAGTAATGCAAACAGCTCACCCAACTTATACTCTCTTATATATCCTCTAAGCCTAATGTTGATTGTTCTAGGGTCTATTATTTTAGGCGTTGCCACTCCATCGGAGGCAGCAGGTTTGGGAGCTTTAGGTGCTATAGCATTGTCACACTTACAAAAAACCCTTTCAAGAAAAACTCTTGATGATTGTGTGTATGATGCTATTAAATTAACGAGCATGGTTTTTATGATTTTAATAGGAGCATCATTATTTTCTCTAGTATTTAGAGGTTTAGGAGGAGAAGAATTTATTCATAAATTTCTAATTGAAATGCCTAATGATAAGTTTCTAACCCTGATTATTATTTTATTGATAATGTTTTTTTTAGGATTTATTTTAGATTTTATAGAGATAACTTTCATTGTAATACCGCTAGTTGGACCAGCTTTATTTACACTTGGATTTGATCCATTATGGATAGGTATTTTAATTGCACTAGTTTTGCAGACATCTTTTATAACACCGCCATTTGGATTTTCATTATTCTATCTAAGAGGAGTTATCCCACAAGATATTAAAACAACAGAGATTTATAAAGGCATAATCCCATTTTTATTTTTACAGATTATTTTAGTATGTATAGTATTTATGTTTCCAAGTTTAGCTACCTATTTGCCTGGGATATTATTTAATTGAGCTAAGATAACCATCCTCGGAAATAAGAGTCCACGGCCTAACACTTTTTAAAAAATTAGAATATGAATCATAAACTTTTTTTGCGATTTTATTTTTTTGGCTTAGTTCTATCAAAACATCGCTACTTATAGTATTTAACTTAAGTAATACTTCTCTAGGAAATTTTTTAATTATAATGTTTTCTTTTTTAAAAAATTCTAAAGCTTGATAATTCTTAGACATATAATCAGATATCATATCAATATTTGCAGCTTTGCAGGCAATATCAATTATCGTTCTATTTTGTTTAGAGAGTTGATTATAAGCCTCTTTGTTTATAATACACTCTAGAGAAGGACCTGGCTCATGCCATCCAGGATAGTAATAATATTTCGCCGCTTTGTGCAATCCAAAGGCCCGATCATTGTAAGGCCCGACCCATTCAGTTGCATCTATAACTCCTGTTTGTAAAGATGTAAATATTTCTGATCCCGCCAAGGTAAATGGAGTTCCACCAGCACGTGATAGAACCTCTCCTCCTAAGCCAGGTATTCGCATTTTAAGTCCATTTAAATCCTCGGTAGTGTTTATCTCTTTATTAAACCAACCGCCCATTTGGACTCCTGTATTTCCTGCAGCTCTTGGAATTAAGTTAAAATCTGAATATACCTCCTCCCATAAATTCATGCCATTGCCATAATACAGCCATGAGTTCATTTCTTGAGCAGTCATGCCAAACGGAACAGATGAAAAGAATTGTGCGGCTTCAGTTTTACCTTTCCAATAATACGCGCCTGAATGACCCATTTCTGATCCTCCTGAAGAGACAAAGTCAAACACACCTAGTGGCGGTACCAATTCATTTGCACCAAAAACCTTTACAGTAAAATTTCCACCTGATAATTGATTTATATAGTTTGCAAGAGTCTCGGCACCAGCACCTAATCCGGGGAAATTTTTTGGCCAAGATGTAACCATTTTCCATTTTATTTTTTCTGTTGCAACTGCTTTTTTTGAATTAATTCCAGCAATTACAGCACTCGCAGCTACTAATCCAATTGATTTGAAAAAATTTCTTCTTTTGTTTTTCATTTATAAAAATTCAAGATGCGCATAAGTTAATACTAACCATTTTGAACCGTAGTCCTCAAAGTTGATGTATAGTTTTAAATTATCATCTTCTCCCTCATAGCTCAATACTACTCCATTCCCAAATTTTTGATGTCTAACACGTTGTCCTATCTTAATACTGGATTTTTCTTTGCTGTTTACAACATCATTGTATTTTTTATTTTTTATGTGTTGAAAGTTTTCAGTTTTTATATTTTCAAGTAACTCTGAGGGTATCTCGCTGATAAATCTTGAGGGCATGAGGTAATTATATGATCCATGAAGGTAGCGAGCATTAGCATATGTTATATAAAGTAATTTCATTGCTCTTGTAATTGCAACATAACAAAGTCTTCTTTCTTCTTCTAGAAAGTCATTACCACTTTTTCGATTTTCATTAGGAAATATTCCTTCTTCTAAGCCAGTAAGAAATACTACTGGAAATTCTAAACCTTTTGCAGAATGAATAGTCATTAATTGCACAGGGTCTTCATCTAATTTAGATTGATAATCACCAGCCTCAAGCGCTGCATTATCAAGAAAGTCATCAATTATATTTTCACTATCAATATTATTTTTAATGAAGTTTTCAGCTGTAACAAAGAGTTCTTCAATATTTTCTTTTTTAGAAATTGAATCTTCACCTTTTTGCTCTGAAAAGTATGTCTTGAGATTAGATTCTTTATAAATTCTGATTAAAATTTCATCAAGTGAAAGATTATTGATATCAGATGCTATATTTTCTATAATTTTTGTATAATTATTTAATAATGTTTTAACTCTATTTGTAATTTCATCCGATGATTTTTTTTCAAATAATTTAATTGTCTTCCAAAGTGATAAATTATTTTCCTTTGACATTTTTCTAATCATATCAATTGTCTTTTGACCAATTCCCCTTGGTGGATTGTTTATTGTTCTCTCAAAGGCGGCATCATCATCTGGATTAACTATTATCCTTAGATACGCCACCATATCTTTAATCTCAGCTCTTTCGAAAAAACGAAAACCTCCGTAAATGACATATGGCATGCCCCTTCCATTTAGTTCTTCTTCTAATCTTCTGGATAAAAAGTTATTTCTATATAAAATAGCAATTTCTGATTTTTTATAGCCATCACTCACTAACATGGTAATTTTATCTACAATGAAAGCAGACTCCTCATCATTATTATAGGCTTCAAATATTTTTACTTGATCACCTCTACTTGTATTAGTCCAAAGCTCTTTTCCAAGTCTGTTTTTATTATGTGTGATTAAACTATTTGCTACACTTAAGATTTTATCGGTAGATCGATAGTTTTGCTCTAATTTGAATATTTCTACATCTATAAACTGATCGGTGTAGTTTTTTATATTTTTACTTAATGCTCCTCGCCAACCATAAATAGATTGATCATCATCTCCAACAGCATACATTGAACCTGAGTTATTATTAAGAAGCTTTAGCAGTTTAAACTGTAATAGATTCGTATCCTGGAACTCGTCAACCATTATGTGTCTAAACCTCTTTACATAATAGGAAAGGATATTTTGATTCTCTGTGAGTAATTCGTAAGTTTTTAGAATTAAATCTGCAAAGTCTACAGAATTTGTCTGTTTGAGAATTGATTCATAATCTTTATATACAAGCATATAAACCTCATCATCTTTTTCACTAACTTGATTACTTCTCATTCCACTATCTTTTTTTCTGTTAATAAAAGATTGAATAGATTTTACATCGTAAAGCTTGTCATCTAGATTATTTGTTTTTATTATTCTTTTTACTAGCCTATGTTGATCTTGTGAATCTAATATTGTAAATCTTTCGGATAGTCCGGCTTCTTTCCAGTGTATTTTTAAAATTCTTCGACAAATTCCGTGAAATGTACCAAACCAGAGACCTTGTGATGATATTCTAAGAAGTGACTCTAACCTTTCTTTCATCTCCCTAGAAGCCTTATTGGTAAATGTAAGAGCCATGATGTTCGATGGTCTAATATTGAAATCTTTGATAAGTTTCGCAACCCTATAAGTTAAAACTCTGGTTTTACCGCTTCCAGCGCCTGCAAGAACGAGTTTGTTACCCTCGCTACAATTTACTGCTACAAGTTGTTGTTTATTTAGTGTCTCGTTAAAATCAATCGAGCTCATTTAGGCTTAGATACATACATTAGAAAGACTAATAATAACAGAACTTCCATCTTATAGATATTAAGAAAACCTAGAGGGCTGATTAAGACAAGTAAAATAAGAATTATTGAGAAATAGAAATGATTTCTAACTTTATGAGAATGTAGTTTATTTTCTATTTTTTTCAATTGATCAAAGTTCTTTGTTAAGTCCGATGAATTACCGCCATAATGATTTGATATTTTTCTAAAGAATGACGGTATTTCGGGTAGTATTTCCAAATAATCATCAAAATTATTTACTATTTTTTTAATGACTACTGTTGGACCTTTTTGTTCTCTCATCCATTTCTCGAGTATAGGTTTTGAGGTTTTCCATAAATCTAATTCAGGATTAAATTCCCTCCCAAGTCCCTCAGTATATAAAAGTGTTTTTTGCATAAGTATTAATTGTGGCTGAACTTCCAATTTGAATCTTCTAGCTGTGTCGAATAATCCAACAATGATATCACTTAGTGAAACATCTTTAATTGGTTTATCTAACATACATTCACAGTTTTCTCTAATTGCGCTTTCTAGTGATGGTATGTTTGTATCTTTTGGAACCCACTCACATTCAACATGTAATTTTGCAACACTAGCATAATCACGATTAAAAAAAGCTATAAAGTTTTCTGCGAGATACTTCTTATCAAATTCACTTAATGATCCCATTATCCCAAAGTCAACTAATACAAAACGAAATTTTTCATCATTTTTTTGTATAAAGATGTTGCCTGGATGCATATCAGCATGAAAAAAGTTATGCTCAAAAACTTGTACAAAAAATAATTCAACTGACTTTTGCGCTATTTCCTCAAATGATATGCCATCATTTCTGAGTTTTTCCTTATCATTAATTGGAGTACCATATATACGTTCCATGACCATAACTTTACTAGTTAAGTAAGCACAATGAACAAATGGTATATATATAAAATCTGAATCAGCAAAATTCTTTCTTATTTGCTTAGCATTCGCTGCTTCTTTAACAAGATTTAGTTCATCATATATTACCATCTCATAATCATTTACAAGATCAACAAAATGCATCCTGCGAAAATCTGAAGATAATCCCTCTAAATAAGACGCAATTTTTTTCATTAGTGATATGTCTTGAATAATTTTTGACTTAATATCAGGCCTTACTACTTTAACGATTACATCTTCACCCGTTTTCAATTTAGCTGGATGTACCTGCGCTATAGAAGCTGATGCCATTGGGACAGTCTCAAATGATGAAAAAATATTAGAAGTTTTCTCACCTAATTCTTCCTCAATGATTTTCTTAGCAGTTACGCCATCAAATGGACTCACTCGATCCTGCAGCTTAGCTAATTCCCTGGCAATATCATCATTTAGCAAATCTTTTCTTGTTGAAATCATTTGTCCAAGCTTCACAAATATGGGTCCTAAATCCTCACAAATTAATTTTATGTTTTCTGCGAGATTTACAGACTTTCTAAACGTAAAGATATTCCATGGAAAAAGGAAAAAAAGATATTTTTTATTTCCAATAAGATTTGATCTAATTAAAGATTTATCTATATCATACTTAAAGAAGAGATATATGATTTTTAAAACTCTTAGTATGTTGCTCATTTAAATCTATTAATGAGTTTATCAGTTCTTGTTTTAATATCATCTACAGCATCAATATAATCATTTATATCCTCTTTAGATGGAACTAAATTAATATCAAATTTTAAATAATTTGAAAGTGCAGAATTTTGAGCTTCGTTTGATTTATCTAATTTTTCTTTTAGAGGATCTAAAACTGAAAAAATTGTTGATGCATAACTCTGTCCTAATATTTCAAAAATAATACTTCTCAGTATTTCTGATTCTTGTAACAAACTATTTAACGCATTTGCAGTCTCCACATCACCACTGATATTTATTTTTGATGCAAATAAGTCACTTTTCCCAGAAATACCGTAGAATAACAAGGATGATGCTGAGCCTGAGATAGACACATCCTCCATAGTCTGTTCAATCGTAATTTCTATAACTTCTTCTTTAAAACAAATAAAAAAATCTTTATCAATATCACTAATACTTAATTTAATTATTTTGTTACAAAGTTTGTCTTTGAAAAAGTCGTTATAAATATTTTTGAAAGCTCGACTATCAAGTATCTTATTTATATTTTTAATTAAGTTTTTAGTCATGATTTGTAACCAATATGAATAGTCGCAACATCTTCAATTAAATTAATTACTTTAGTATTTATTAATCCATTTTCCTTTAACATATCATTAATTTCATCTGGTGAAAAATAGGTTTGAATTGACTCTCCTAGATATTTATAGCTATCCTCATCGTTAGCTACTAATTTACCTAGTTTAGGAATTACGTTTAGTGTATACATTTTAAATAAATTTGAGTAAAAATTATTTCTGGGTTTCTTAAAATCTAATATCACGAACCTTCCACCAGGCTTAAGGATATTATATATATTCACTAATGCTTTTTTATGATCTGTAAAATTCCGAAATCCAAATGCAACTGTTATTAAATCATAATTTTTATTTTTCGGTTTATAGTTTTCTACACTTTTAATTTCAAAATTAATTTTTGAGAAACCTTTATTTAACAACTTTTGTTTGCAAAACTCTATCATTTCTTGATTTGGGTCTAAACAAGTTAATTTTATTGATGGATTTTTCTGAATGATGCCCAGAGATATATCGCCAGTACCACATGCTATGTCTAGGGCATTATTAACAGATGACAAATCGCATATTCTTAAAAATTGTCTCTTCCAGCCTCTGTGAAGACCGAAAGACATTAAATCATTCATGATGTCATATTTGCTTGATACAGATGTGAATATATTATTCACCATTTCAGGTTTACTAGAGGAATTAATTTCTTTGTATCCAAATTTTGTTTTCGTCATATTTAACTCCTCTTCCTCTCAGCTCTATAAACATTTTTAATCTTTCTAAGCTTATCAAGTAGCTTTTTTATTTGGTTAATATTTTTTACTGAGATTACAAATACCATCATGTTATGCCCAGTCTCATGGCTATCTGTGTAGTTAACACTCTCTATATTATGTTCGCTCTGAGCAATAATAGAGGATACCTCGGCAAGGACACCTCGTTGATTCTCAACTTCTATCATGATAGAAGCATTAAAATTATTATCGACATTTTTACTCCATCTTAACTCAATACTCTCAGAGTCTAATTTGGTTAGATTAATACTTTTACAACTACTTCTGTGGACTACTATGCCCTTACCTTGGCTTGTATGACCAACAATCAAATCTCCTGGCACGGGGTGACAACATTTAGCATAAGACATTACCAACCCCTCTGAACCTTCAATATCATATGGAGATAATGACTCTATCTTTTTAAACGAGGGAGCCATTCTTAGTGCTATCAGTTTTGGTATTTTATTTCCAAGACCGATACTTCTATATAAATCCTGTATACTTTTATATTTATACTCAGATAATATAAACCTGAGAGTTTTTTTTGGAACATCATCTAAGGAAACCTTCAATTCATCTAAACTAGATTTAAGTAATTTTTTACCAAGTTTTATGGCATCTGAAGCGTGGATTGATCTCAAATAATTTCTAATGGATGTTCTAGCTTTGACGGATATCACAAAATTTAACCATGATGGATCAGGCTTACATTTGATGGAATTTTTTATGACTATTCTCTGACCATTTTTTAATATTGTATTTGGAGGCCTTACCTCTCCATCAACAGACCCCGTTAAATATTTATTTCCAATATCTGTATGGATTGAGTATGCAAAATCAATTAAAGTAGACTTTTTTGGTAGTTCGATTATCTCTCCTTTTGATGAGAATACATATACCTTACCAGGATTTAGATCTTGTTTTATACTTCCTAGAAACTCTGTGGGGTTTCCTGATTGCTTCTGAATATCAAGAAGATTATTGAGCCATTGTTGCTCCCTTGATAATTTATTGATTGAGGATTTTGTCTTGTAAAACCAATGAGCTGCGATTCCTGCTTCAGCGAGTTGATGCATATCATTAGTTCTTATCTGAAACTCCATAGGTAAATTATGCGGCCCAAGTACAGATGTATGAAGTGACTGATAACCATTAGACTTAGGTATTGCAATATAATCTTTAAATCTTCCTGGTATAGGTGTATATAAGTTATGAATACAGCCGAGTGCCCTATAGCAGAAATCTACAGATTCAGTAATTATTCTCACGCCAAAAATATCATGTATCTGCGAAAACTTTAATTCCTTAGCTTTCATTTTTTTGTAAATTCCATAGGCATGTTTTTCTCTTGCTTTAGTTTGACTCTTTATTGACTCTGAATCTAATTTCTTAATAACTTCTGCTTGGATTTTATTCATCAGGAATTTTCTATTACCTCTAGCTTTGTCAATATGCTCTTCTAATATTTTTTGCCTAATTGGGTGATAAGTTTTAAAAGATAAGTTCTCTAATTCTTTCGAAAGATTATGTATTCCCAACCTAAGTGCAAGAGGCGCATATATTTCTAGAGTCTCTTTTGCTATCCTTTTAGCTTTATTCTTATCAAGAACATTTATAGTAGTGAGATTGTGTCTTCTGTCTGCAAGTTTAATAAGTAGTACCCTAATATCATTACTCATCGCTAGTATCATTTTCTGTAAATTAGCAGCATCAGCCTCTTCTTTTGAATGGAAGTTGATTTTATCTAATTTACTGACACCATCTACTAATTCAGCAACTGTTTTTCCAAAATCTTTTCCAAGATCTTCTAGACTGATTTGGGTATCTTCAATTACATCATGTAAAATAGCTGCCATAATTGTTTCATGATCCAAACTATAATCTGCTAGGTATATAGCTGCATCCAAAGGATGGGTAATGTAGTTTTCACCAGATTTTCTTTTTTGTCCTGAATGTGCTTTCTTTGCAACCTTAAAAGCTTTTTCAATTTTTTTTATTTGATAAGAATTTAGGTATTTCTGTAGCTTTTTCTTGAAGTCAAGAAACAGAACATCTTCATTATTTTTTATTTTACTAGGAACTGCCATATACCTAGAATAAGATTTTTAAACAGGTTTGTCTTCAGTAATTTCTGATGAATCTAAAGAATTTTCTTCCTCAACCTCAACATCGTTTGCTGCTTCAATTTGATCAGAGACATCTTTTTGATTTACTTGTTGTGCATCTGAAGTTATATCAGCTATAGCCTCTTCCTCTGCTATAGCGTCTGAGAGTTGATCTTCAATTTGCTGTTTTTTTCTTGTTTCAAAATAAGACATATCAATAAGCCCCTCTGCAATCTCCTTCAAAGCAACTACACTAGGCTTACCTGGGTATTCAATTTTTGGTTCTGAACCATCTAATATGTCTTTTGCTCGTTGACTAGCTAAAGATACGATATCATATGCATTATCAATCTTTTTCAAACAATCTTCTATAGTCACTCTGGCCATGAGGCTTGAGTATATCAGAATAAAACTACCTAGCAAGATTCAAGATATATTTAATGAACAGATGTTGTCATAACAATTGAGTTTTATGTGTAGTATTATAGATTTCAGCGATTTTACTGCCTCGTCATATTGATCATTTACGACTGTATAATCAGAAAATATACTGTAACGCAGTTCTTTTGCAGCATGTGAAACTCTTTTAGCAATAACATCGTCACTATCTGATGCTCTTGCTTTTAATCTCTCCTCGAGTTCTTGAATGCTAGGGGGGAGAATATATATAGATATCGCAGAAGGAATCGCTTTTTTGATAGTTAACATGCCTTTGTAATCTATCTCTAGTATGGCATCTTTTCCAGAATCCGTGATTTCCTTAATGGAATTGAAGCTCGTGCCATATAGATTATCGTATACGTTCTGGTACTCGATAAAGTATTTTTCCTCGACCAAATTCATAAAATCTTTTTTATTAGTGAAAATATAATCTCTGCCATCTTTCTCACTTTCTCTAATTTCCCTTGTTGTGTGAGAAATAGTTTGCTTTAAAAAAGAGTAAGAATTACAAAGCTCACTAACTAAAGATGTTTTTCCACAACCTGAGGGGGCACTAATTATAAAAATTTTTGACATATATTCTATTAATTTCGAAAGTCATAGTTTATCATAAGTTTCACAGGAGAAGTATAATGGGTGACCCATGGAAATCAATAACACCTAAGGGTGTACAAGCATTTGTTAATGCATCAATAGCCACACTTATAGTCTGGTTAACAGTTGAAAATCATCTTGCGTTTGCTATTTCATCTGCCGGTGATTTACTCTCATCACAAACCGCCGCCATGCTTGGTTATTACGGATTAGTTGTAATAGCTTTATACAAGCTTCTATATAGAAGGGGAACATTTGATGTCAATGAAAAACGTGCTACTAAATACGCAATTTTCACTCTTGTACTTATCTGGCTTGTGTGGGAGGGCTACTTTCAATTTTTAGTCACTGCACTGGGTATTATTGGGATATTTCCAGCTCTTGCAAACTCACTCATTACAGGCACTGTTATTTTTGTAATCTTCATAACAGTTTATTATGGCCTCCATGGAAAGTATTTTACCACTCTAATGCTTGAACATATGCCTTGGGTGATAGCACCTGACAAATTTTTACCGTTTTTTTGGCTTTGGATTAACGCGATTACCGCAGGTGTGTTGAACGTTTTTGATGTCAATGCTTTTTGGTATTTTGTAGATCTATTTTTTATATTTCTTCTACCTTCATTATTCATTGGTACAAAAGTTCAGGAAAAACATGGTTTGAGAATTAAGAATCAGGATGATTACTTTGATGATTGATTTTACTTTCTGTATTTTTCAGGGATAATTTCAATACCTAATTTCTGGCCTACTTTTACAATAAATGCAATTGCAAGTAAGCCTCCTGGTAAAGCAAAAACACCAGCCATACCAAGTCCTTTTAGTAAATCTGAGAATTGCTTATTTGCTTGATCAATTTCTTCTTTTGTTATCTCCTCATTTTTTAAAACGTATTTTTGGTATATTTTCAACATCTCATTCGACTCTTTGGTTTCATTTGCAAGAATTGTCTGTAATTTAGCTAGTGATGTTTTAATATTTTTATTTCCATCTATAAAAGTCGAATAAATCTTATTGAAAATATTTGTATCCATATTCCACAGAATGATAATAATTACTAATTAATATATAATGTATTATGGTTAAGATATTAAATCTAGTAATAATAATTTTCCTTTTATTTACTACTAAATCATTTGCTAATGACATCGGGTATAAATATTATGAAAAAGGGTATTATGATAAAGCATTTGAAGTGTGGAGCAAGGAAATCAAACAAGGTAGTGCGGAAGCCATGTACAATATGGGTCTATTATATTTCTTCGGGAGAGGTGTAGAGAGAGATTTAACAATAGCATTTGATTATTGTGAAAAAGCTGCATTAAAAGGATCATCCAGAGCTCAAAACAACCTTGCATTTATGTATATGAAAGGTATGGGAATACAAAAAAGTTATGTCAATGCTTATGTATGGTCATTAATTGCAATATCTAATGGGTATAGCTCACATGGTATCAGAGATGATGCTAGAATGAACCTGACGCCAGCTATGTTGAGTGATGCAAATAGGTTAATCAAACAAATTAAAAAGGAAATGCAAGATGAATGAATTGATTGAGATAAATGTAGAGACAACATATTTAAGTAATGAATCGAATCCTGATCAAAATAAATATTACTTTCTTTATACAGTTTTAATTAAAAATAAAAGTAAAAAAAACGCAAAGCTATTGTCTAGGCATTGGATAATTAAAGATGATAATGGAAAGATTCAGGATGTAAAGGGTGAGGGTGTTATTGGCGAGCAGCCTGACATTAAACCCGGAGAAGAATTTCAATATACAAGCGGCACGATGATAGAAACATCACTTGGTACAATGAAAGGAAGTTATAAGATGATAGATGATGAGGATAATTATTTTGATGCGACTATTCCTGAGTTCGTTCTATCAACCCCAAGAGTTATTCATTGAGCCTCATACGTTAAATATGAATAATAAAATTTATTCTCTTTATCATATTTTTTTTCTTCATCAATCAACTTCCAGTGAGAACGTTCAAACATCGGAAAAAATGTATCACCTTTAAATTCTTTATCAATCATGGTTAGCAAAAGGTATTTACTTCGCGTCAAAGCAATCTCATAAATTTTTGAACCTCCTATTATAAAAATATCACGATCAGGGTTACATGCATCAATTGCATTATCAAAGCTAGTAACTACTGTTGCATTGTCAATTTCCAAAGATTGGTTTTTTGAGATAATAATATTCTTACGAGATTCCAGTACTTTACCTATTGATTCATAAGTTTTCCTACCCATTATAACATTATGATTTATAGTTATTTCTTTAAACCTTTTTAGTTCTCCTCTTATAAACCAAGGAATTTTGCCACTATTACCTATTACATAGTTTGAACTTAAAGCAGCTATAATCTTAATTGACATACTTTACACAGAAACTGGTGCTTTTATATGATCATAAGGATCATAATCAATTAATTGGATATCATCATATTGATATGAGAATATATCTTCTCGTTTAGTAACTATTTCTAGTTTGGGTAACTTCTTTGGCTTTCTATTGAGTTGTAACTTTGCTTGTTTGATATGATTATTATATAAATGGGCATCTCCCAGCGTATGAACAAAACTTCCCAATTCTAAACTTAAAGTATTTGCAATTAATATGGTTAACAAGGAATATGATGCAATGTTAAATGGAATCCCTAAAAATACATCAGCGCTCCTTTGATATAACTGACACGATAATCTATTGTTTATTATATAAAATTGGAATAATACATGGCATGGGGGTAGTCTCATATTGTCAAGATCTCCAACATTCCATGCTGATACGATATGTCTTCTAGAATTAGGATTATTTTTTAGAGAATTCATTAGATTTGATATTTGATCAATTCCTACTCCATTAGAATCTCTCCAAGATCTCCATTGAACACCATATATTCTGCCAAGTTCGCCATCTTCGTCAGCCCATTCATCCCATATGCTTACTCCGTTATCATTTAAATACTTGATATTTGAGTCCCCTTTAAGAAACCATAAAAGCTCATGCACCACAGAAGGGAAATGAATTTTTTTTGTTGTAGTTAGGGGAAATCCTTTATTAAGATCAAATCTCATCTGATGTCCGAAATAAGATAACGTTCCTGTGCCAGTTCTGTCATCTTTATTAAAACCCTCAGATAGAACTTTACTCAGCAGATCTTGGTACTCTTTCATTATAGTTTTCTAAATATCAATATTAATCCAAATCCTAACATTGGGACTGTAAGAAGTTGCCCCATTGTAACCCAATCATAATAAATATATCCAATATGTGCATCAGGTAATCTCACAAACTCAACTATAAATCTAAAAGATCCATATAATAATAAAAAGTAACCGCTAATTATTCCCGATTTTACTTTTTTATTATTAATAGACATTAGAATTATATAAAGAACAATGCCCTCCAAAAATGCCTCGTATAACATAGACGGATGTCTTGGATAATTATCAACTGCAGGGAAAATAACTCCCCAAGTCCCAGATGTTTGAACTCCATACAATTCAGAATTAATGAAATTCCCTACTCTTCCAAAAAATAAACCAATTGGTGCATAAAGTGCAATAATATCTGTTATGTCAAAAAAGTCTAATTCATTTTTCTTGGCAATAAATAAAGAACCTAATATTGCTCCAATTAATCCTCCGTGAAATGACATACCACCTTCCCATAAAAAAAATATATTTCTAAGATTTGATAAATAGAAAGTAAAGTCATAAAAAAATACATATCCTAATCTTCCCCCTATAATCGCAGCTACAAGGACAGTAAGAGTAAATTTTTCAGCTTGATTCTCATTTAATACAATTTTACGCTTTTTTGAAGCAGTGATTACTAAATAGTCTATAATAATAAAAGATAAGGCATACATGAAGCCATACCAATAAAGTTTTATCGAAAAAAACTCTAGCATGACAGGATTTATGTTATGGATATAAGTCATTGATGATTTATGATTATAGCAGTAACAATATATTTATATGACAGAAATAAATAAACTTATTAGAGAAAAAAGCTTATACCTAAAACAGCATGCAGATAATCCTGTATTCTGGTTCCCATGGTGTGAAGAAGCCTTCATTAAGGCCAGAGAACAAGATAAACCTATTATGCTCTCAATAGGCTATTCGGCTTGTCATTGGTGTCATGTGATGGCTCACGAATCATTTGAAGATATAGAAACAGCTAATTTTCTTAATAATAATTTTATTAATATAAAAGTAGACAGAGAAGAAAGACCAGATATAGATAAAATTTATCAAATGTCGCAGTCTATAATCACTGGTAAAAATGGAGGGTGGCCATTAACAATCTTTATGGATAATGACAAGTTTCCTTTCTTTGGGGGTACATATTTCCCAAAAGAGGATAAGTATGGATTGCCTTCTTTTAAACAAATCTTAAAAAGGGTTGTGCATTTTTATAAAAATAATAAAAAAGATATACAATCTCAAAATATAAATGTTCTCAATATATTTAATAAACTTCAAGAAAGAGAGAATGTTGAAAAAAAAATAGATAATGACATTATCAATGAAGTGAAACTTCAACTTGATTCCAGTTTTGACACTATCAATGGAGGTTTTGGTTCTTCTCCAAAATTTCCTCATTTTCCATCATTATCTTTTTGTATAAATAATATTAATTCAGAATTAGATAGGAAAAAAATTATTCACACTATAGACAGAATGTGTGTCAGCGGTATTAGCGATCCAATTAATGGCGGATTTTTTAGATACTCAGTTGATGATTTATGGATGATTCCTCACTTTGAAAAAATGTTATACGACAATGGTCCAATGATGAGTATATTATGTGATAGCTTTACTCGTTTTGATGATGAATACTATCTCATAAAAGCAGAGGAAATATCTAATTGGGTAGAAAATTTCATGACTTCTGATAATGGAGTATTCTATTCAACCATAGATGCAGACTCTGATGGAGAAGAAGGAAAGTACTACACATTTACAACTGATGAACTTAAAGAAAGCTTTAACGAGTCGGAATTAAACTTATTAAATAATTATATTTTAGATATAAGCAAGCCTAATTTTGAGGGTAATCATCACCTTCATGTGCATAGGAAAAAAGAAATTGACTTTAAATTAAATAAAAAAGAATTTAATAATATTTTTAGCAAACTCAAAAAGATAAGAAGCCAAAAGAATATGCCAGGTATTGATAAGAAAATAATCTTATCTTGGAATTGCCTATACATTAAGGGCATGATCAAACTTTATAAAATCACACAAAGAAAGAAATACCTAGAAACAATTGATACTGCTATTAGTTTTATCTGTAAGAATATGATTAAAGATAATGTTGTCTACTCGTGTTTTAACGAGACAGCATGCTTCCCAGGGTATCTAGATGACTATGCATTGCTAGCGTCGACCTTAATAGATTACTTAACTATTAAATGGAGTAACAAGTACTTCGATATTTGTAAAGTCTTGTGTTTTCATTTAATAGATGATTTTGAAGATAAAAAAAAGGGAGGATACTATTTTACCTCTAATACGCATGAAAAATTATTCTATAGACCTAAATCTATATCTGATGACTCTGTTCCTTCTGGCCTTGTATATGCAACAGATACGCTACTACAGATGGGATATCTATCAGGTGAACAGATATTTCTAGAGTCAGCTTATAAGTCAATTAGTTATGTAAATAAGTCTTTTGGAGATAATATGACATCTAATGTTAGTGCAATAAACTTACTTAAAGAAGACAATTTGGAGCGAGAAATTATTATCGTCAGGTCAGATGAAAAAAATTGGGAGACAATAATTAAAGAAAAACTATATTACCAAAGATATATAATTTTTATAAATAATAATGAAACTGATCTACCTAATACCATAGAATTAAAAAAGCCAATTAATCAATTTGCTGCTTATATTTGCAAAGGCACGACTTGTTCAAAGCCTATCTTGAATCTACAAAGTTTTATGGAATTTCTAAATGATAAATAATTTAAATAGCATAGTGTTGATAATAATAAGATTACCTTTCTTAATATTTTTGGTAATATTTGGTTTAATCACAATTGTTTTTTTTCCTAAAACTATTCAATCTTTCAGATCTCTCCACTTTAGAATCATGACGACATGGATGGATCTTCTAGCTAAATTGCTTGGTATAAAAACTATAGTAAAAGGTAAAATAGACAAGTCGGTAAATTGTTATGTTTCAAATCATGTTACATATCTAGATATTATAGTTATTAATAGACTACTACCTGTGAATTTTATAGCAAAGGATGAAATATCAAATTGGCCAATTATAGGGAGTCTGGCATCTAAAACAGGAACATTATTTATCAAAAGAGGTAACAATATAGAGTCAGAAAAAATGATTGATGAAATGCAAATTAGATTTTCTATTAATAATAAAATTGTTTTTTTTCCTGAAGGAAAAATAGGAAATGGCAAAGTAATTAAAAAGTTTCACTCTAAACTTTTTAAATCGATAGAGAATACAAATATATTTATTCAGCCATTTGCAATTAGATATCCAAAAGATTTCCCAAAAGACACAAATTATTCTCAAGAAATATCTATAAAAAGTGAAAAGGGTATGATGCTAAGTTTATATTTAGATTTTATAATGAAACCAAAGTCTTATGTCATCTTACACTTTATTGATAAAGTAAACGCACAAGACAATGATTCTGAAAGTTTGTCGAATTTGGTAGCTGAAAAAATAAATGAAAAATTAATCGAATTAGATTCCTAAATCATTCCTCTTCTATCGCCTTCTTTTCCAACTTCTACATCAACAACTATGTCTGTTGTAGGTGTCCATTGACATGCGATTACCATACCCTTGTCCATTTCTTCTTTATATAACAAGAAAACAGGATCGGCTGGGCTAGGAGGATATTTACCTTCACCCTCTAAAATTGTAGCTCTGCAAGATCCACAACTCCCAACTTTGCATGAAAGTGGCCAGTCTATTTTATGTTTTAAAGCAGCCTTCATAAGTATTTCACCCGGTTCACACATAAATGTATCTCCTGTACTTTTTATAGTGACCTTAACTGGCTCCTTTTTTTTGAATAAACCGAATACCATAATTTCCCTCCATATGAATATATTACGGATATTTAAGAG
>MDTG01102307.1_pt1 | contig 18874 bp, 5 predicted proteins | sample 811421 | NCBI WGS metagenome assembly MDTG01 (sample SAMN05326645, study PRJNA326480) | marine metagenome | isolation source: seawater | place: Pacific Ocean: South East | collected 2011
AGTATTACATAAAAATAAAATAGCTAACAATGAATTAAAAAGATTAAAGTAGGAGAATAGAGAATGGCTTTACCATATCAGTATTTAAATTCGGGTTCTTTAAAAGTACCAAGTACTAATGATGATTTGAATGAAGAATTATATGTGGGTATATCAATGCCATTAAGAAATAGTGAAACGAGTGGTTCATTAGGATATTTTGAATCCACAAATTTTTCTGGTGATGCAATAAAAGAAAATTTAAGAAATTTATTAAATACACATAAAGGTGAAAGAATATTTAACGGGTCATTCGGTATAAATTGGAATAAATATTTATTTTCACAAACAACACAGCAAGTCAGAATACAGTTAGCAAGAGAAATAAGAACAGCTATAATTAGATACATGCCGTACTTAACAATAAAAAGATGTCTTGTGACTGAAAGAAGTGAAGAAAGTGATTTGATGTTATATGTATATTTAGAAGTAAGATATAAAAAGGAATCATTAGCAGTAGGTAGAGTATTTAATTTAGGTGCTAGTGGTCAATCAGGTACATAGGAGAATATAAAATGCCATATGGAACAGGGACTAAGAATAATTTAGCTAACATAAGGGATAATAGAGTTAAGTATAATGCAAGAGAATTTGATGAATTAAAAGCTAATCTCATAGAATATGCGAAATCATATTTTCCAAATTCTTATAGAGATTTTAATGAAGCATCACCTGGTATGATGTTAATAGAAATGTCAGCATATGTAGGTGATGTACTAAACTTTTATATTGATAAACAATATCAAGAAATGTTATTACCTTTAGCTACAGAAAGAAAAAACATAATAAATCTAGCAAAAATGTTAGGTTTTAAATATTCAAATTGCACTCCAGCATATACTGAATTAACATTTACACAAGAGTTTGATGCAGTCACAACAGATATTAGAAATATAGTACCTAATTGGTCCCAAGCGGCAGTACTACCAAAATCAACCCAAATTACACAAGGTGCAAATATAAAATTTGAAACATTAGATATTGTTGATTTTAGTGTGAGTAGTTCAGTAGATACTGGTAGTATAGTACAGAGTGCAACTGATAGTAATGGTTTAGCTAGTAAATTTAAAGTAACAAGAACAGTTAAAGCGGTAGGAGCCGAAACTAAAACAACAACTAAATCATTTACAACTGCAGCAAAGTTTAGAACAATGACAATTGCAGACCCTAATATTATTGAAATTATTTCGTGTGTTGATTCGAATGGACATAATTGGTATGAGGTTGATTATTTAGTACAAGATAGAGTACCTATTGAAACTCATTATACTTCAGATGATGACCGATTAACTGCTTACACACCATTATCTGGTAGTGGTGCATTTGAAACACCTGTACCATATAAGTTACAATATATAAAAACAACAAAAAGATTTACTAGACATAAAGATGAACAATATAATACTATACTAACATTTGGAAATGGTATAATAAGAAACGGTCAAACTTTAGAAACTAGTTTTTTACAAACTCAACAGGTAGGTATAAATATACCAGGTGTAACAGATAGTTTAACTGACGCTATTGACCCTACTTTAGGTGATGCTTATGATACATTAGGAGAAATTCCAACAAACACAACTTTAACAGTAACCTATAGAGTAGCCGGAAATATATTACATAATGTAAATGAAAGAAGTTTGACTACACATAATTATTCAGGTGCAAGTGCTGGAGCGATATCAGTAACTAATTTAGAACCTGCTAGAGGTGCCTCTGAAACAATATCTACAAAAGAAATAAAGGAACAGGCTATGGCTCATTTCAAAGCACAGAATAGATGTGTTACACGAGAAGATTATGAGGCTAGAATTTTAAATATGGAATCTAAATTTGGTGGAATAGCTAAAGTATATGCTGATAGAGATACTTCAACAGAAAGTTTATATAATAAAGTACCTAACTTAGAATTATTATTAGACGGAGTTAAAAATTTTGTGAATGATGTAGCTAATGGTGATTTTAATATGGAAAATAATAATGTGTCTTCAACTGATTTATTACCATACTTTGATTTAAGAGACGACGGTATTATAGACCCAGCAGATATAGATGCTGTATCGGATATACCTACTCAATTATCACATGCAGGTGGTACTGTAAATGTTCATTTATTATGTAAAGATAGAAACAATATGTTATCAAGTGCGATACCTAGTATGTTATATTCAAATATAACAAATTACTTAAATGAATATAGAATAATGACTGATGATATAACATTAAAACCTGGAAAGGTAATAAATTTCGGAGTAGTATTTGATGTAGTAGCAAATAAATTTACTCAAAAACATTTAGTTAAAGCTAGATGTATAGAAAGGATAAGAGAATATTTTGAAACAAATAGTATGCAATTTAGAACACCGATTTATGTAAATCAAATAGAGTATGAATTGATGTCTATTGAAGGTGTTAGAGCTGTAAACCATGTAACTATAACACAGAATAAAGATTGGAGAGCAGTAGATACTCCTGATGTGTTTAATTTAGGAGGTTCACCAGGTTTATTTACAACATATTATGATTTAGAGTTAGGTGGCTGGTCCACATTATCTGATAATCTTGGGTATGGGTATGAATATGATTTCTCAAAATTCTATGATAATAACGCGGTAGGTTCATCTTTAGTGGGTGACGGTATCATATTACCATCTATAGACCCAGCAGTTTTCGAATTAAAAAATTACAAAAAAAACATAAAAGGAATAGTGAGGTAAAAAATAATGCATTATTTTATATATTCAACAGCAGATTCGTGGATAACAAGTGGTTCTAAATATGCCGGTATAAGTTCTAGTAACGCTCAACAAAATTTTGGACAAGATGAAATACTTGAAGTGAAAAAAGAATTTATAGATGGTAGTTTACAATATTTTTCTAGAGCCTTAGTAAATTTTAAAGGTACAGATTTAACAGAACTATCAGCGTCAGTTGCTGCCGGTACAATTACAAATCCTACATATAAATTAAGATTATATGAAACAGAAGGAACTGCAGAATTATCAACTGAATATACTTTATTAGCATCACCTATTTCAGAATCGTGGGATGAGGGTATAGGAAAATTCGGTGATAGTCCTGTTACTAAAGAAGGTGTAAGTTGGGAATATAGAAATCAATATGTACAAAACGGTACAAGTGAGTCTTGGCATACACCAGGTTGTACTGTTTATTTAGACCAGTCAACAGCTCAAACAGCATCCGCAGACATAACAATATCAGATTATACAGCTTTAAGTGGTGATACATTACAAATCACAAGTACAGGAAATGCTACTTTTACACTTACTGAAGGTGCCAATTGGGATTCAGAAACTAGTAATAATGAAGCAGCTAAAAATCTAGCTGTTATAGTAGCAGCACAATCAGGATTCTCAGCATCAGCGGCATCTGCAGTTGTTACAATGTATCAAGAAGTAAGTGGTTCTGCAGGTAATACAGTCATAACTCCTAGTGCTGGAGGTTGGACTGTACAACACCAGTTCCAGGGTGGTCGTGATGCGACAGTTGTAAGTGGTTCTACTCAATCATTCTCTTATGAGTCACCTGATGTTAATATGGATATTTCTAATATGGTTAAAAGTTGGTTTTCTGGTTCTTTATCAGTAAATAATGGTGTATTATTACAATATAGTGGTAGTCAAGAAACAGATAATACAACAACAGGTCAATTAAAATTCTTTTCTAGTAATACAAATACAATCTATCCACCTAAATTAGAAGTTCTTTGGGATGACCATGTAGTAGCTACAGGTTCAACAACTGGTAGTTTATCATCAATTGATGTATCAGGTACTGTCGATAATTATATATATGTTAAAGGTCTGAGAGATAGATATAAAGAAACAGAAAAAGTTAAATTTAGAGTTGGTGCTAGACCTAATGTAATACCTAAAACAGTTTCGACAACATATAATGATGTGACTTCTTCTTTTATACCTGAAGGAAGTGGTTCATATTCTATACTTGATGCATCAACTGGAGAAGTTTTGGTTCCATTTGATACTTATAGTAAACTATCTTGTGATGTTAGTGGTTCTTATTTTAATCAATGGTTAAATACTTTTCAACCGAACAGAGTTTATAAGATTTTAATAAAGGTTTTATATGATGATAATCAAGAAATAATTTATGACGATAATTACGAATTTAAAGTAGTGAGGTAGTAATGACTGCAACAAAAGAACAGATATTAGATAGAGTATCTATGTTACTAATAGAAAACTTTAGTCACGAAAATGTCAATACAAATGAAATAAGTGAATGGCAACAAGCTATTGTTAATGGTAATATAACATATAATACAAATGATAGTGATGAAATTGTTTTATTCGGTAGTGATTTAGTAGCTGATAAAGAAGATTCAGATACAATCAATTTTATGTATGGGTATATGAAACATAATAGTTTATCTGTAGATTCTATTTCATTTGACCCAATAAATTTACATTTTTATATTGATAATATACCATTAAATTCAATAAATCCAGAGTTTAATTCAATAACATTGATTAATAATTTTAGTCAATATATTGATTTCGACCAAACACATAAAAATATAGATAATGTTAAAGCACAAGAAATATTAGATACTGAAATATTTGAATTAATTCCGACAGCAGTAAGTAGACAAGAACAAATAAATCAGTTCTTCGCAGACTACGAAAAATTAAAAGGTGAAGTTCCACCTTATGAATTAGACAATGACGGTGATACAGAACTTGATAGTATGACACCTGACACATCTGCAAATTATTCTGGTTCACACGATATATCAGGTGTACAAGAACAAGGTCTAGATGATTCTAATTCATATATAACTAGACTAGATGCAGATGCAAATTCAATTAATCAAGGTAAAACTTTACAGAGTTTAAGAGATAACTTAAATGAATATTTAAAAGATATAGATTTACAAGCAGAAGCTCAAGCTGAAGATGATAGACCTGATTATGAAAATAAATCAAATGGTTATTTAAAAATAAGACATTTAAATCAAGGTTTGATTATAAGAAAACAAGAAGGTGATGATATAGGTATAGAAAAATTAGTAAAACTACCTGAAAGCAACGCTCTTGGTCCAAATTATTTAGTCAACGGTTTTACACTTACAATGTGGGTAAAATTTTTAGATAGAGTAAATAAAGGTACTCTTTTTAATTACGGAAATCCTTTTCGATTAGATAGACCTAAAGGTATAAGATTAGAAACATATGTTTTAAATAAAGATGACACATTAATATCTGAACCAGATGTAACTTGGGGTGCAATAGCTCCACCTGATTATTTTGTAGATAATGATTATGAAAGATTTATAAGATTAGTAGTTAGAGATAATTTAAATAAAGATGAAACTTATCCGAAAGGTAAAATGTATGATTCACATATAGGTATGCCAGGAGCGGCATATGATAGATTCATACCTGAATTTGGGTATACAGACGAAAATACTGTAGACTATAAAAGAGGATATGAAAGAAGATTATTAACACATAAAAGGGTACCTATTGATTTTGATGAATGGTTTTTTATTGTTGCATCATATGACCCATATATAAATGATATAGCTACTGATGGTTTCGATGAAAATCCAGATTGGTGGAATGGTAATATAGTAGCAACAGCTCCTGGTGAAGACACTTTATATACACATAAATCAGGTTATGGTACAAAGTGTAAGATAGAAATAATTTCTAAGTCAGATTTACTTAGAGCTCGCGGTTTCAAACCAGAAGAGGAATAAATAATGTCTACATTATTAAATCCAGGTAAAAATGTAATTCAATATAATAAAGAGTCACAGCTTCTCCACAATTCTGTAATAGGATTACCCGCACAAGAAAGAAATTTGTTTGAATCGAATCTTCAAGTTATCTATCGACCTTATCCAGATGGTACTAGAGACATAATTACAATAGATACTAATTATGATATATCAGGACCTGCTTATATAAGTCAAAATCAATTTTATGTAAACACTTGTGAATGTCTTTCAAATATTAATAATTCTTTAAATTTGATGGAAGGTTTAGGTGGTAATTTAATTTATTGGTATTGGCAAAATGTTAATGTACAAATGACTTCAGAATCTGAAGGTGAAGGTAACTACTATGATAATATATGTAACTGGGATGGACTGACAGAAGCACATTATCCATTAACAATATTTGATTCATCGGGTGAGGAGGTAGTATCTTGTTATGGTCCAGAAGATGCATACATTAATCCCGGAGCAACATTACATCAAGGTCAAATTTATAATATTATAAGTAATGAACCAGTAATTGTCGAGATACCTGAGATATTTGCAATCGAAGAGAGTGAAGAAGTATACGGTCCTTGTCAGGGATATCCTGAATATTGTAGTCAATATTTTGAAGACTACGGTGTCTGTCCAGATAGTGAAAATATGACTCTTGATGGTCCAATGGGTGGTTGTATATTTAATCAATCAATGTTCAATACTGGTGGTCAAAATACGGGAAGTGGTATAAATAATTATGTAATGGAAGAAGGTGCTACATATGAAGTCTATATGAACTCTGATATGCCTCCATTCTTTTTCTTTCACGGTTTTGATGATAGTTCTACATTATCAGTTGAAGGTTATTATTATGAATTAGTAGGTGGTATGAATAGAAGAGGTAGTAGATGTAATTGTTGTGGTTGTTCTTATAGTGGTTCAAATAGTTCAGGCTCACCAGCAGAAGGATGTTGTGCTAGAATGTATGGAGGTGTAGCAGCTGAGTATATAGTAGAACCAAATTCGGCCTGTGATAGAGATTCTTATATTTATCCTGATATGAATGGATATAATTGTTATAGAATATCTTCACCACCCGGTTATAATTTATGTGGTGCGGATATAAATCTATATACTGGTGGCTTTAATCCTGTGTATTGTGCAGGTGATGAAAGCTGTTTAGTATTACCTAATACAGAAGAACAAGGTCAATGTGTAGAAGGTTGGGATGGATTTATTTATCCTTTTGATGAAACACCAGCTACTCCTGGAAATACAAGTTGTCCAGACGGTACTGTTCCTATAAGAGATGATGAACTACAAAGTTTCGCTGGAGCTCAAGATTGGGTTGATGATTATAATTCTAGTTGGGGAGATTTCACAGCTGGCTGGGTACCAGGTTGTTGTTATCAAATACCAGAAGCAGCAGAAATGCGATATGTATGTCAATCAGAAGACGCAGTAGCTAATTTCGAATCAAATTATAATAATACTGGAGTAGCGTGGATAAGTGATTATAGTACTTTTATACGACCATTAGATATAAACGGAAATGACAATAATTTCAATAATATTCCATGGAGTAATTTAAGTAGTGAGGATATCTATACTTTAAGTACAAACGCAGAAGCTGGTGAACAACTTGACCCAAGAAAAATATGTGTATGGATGTATGATTATATAAAAAATACAGATGACCAGTGGAATAATTGGCCATCCTATCTAGCTGATAGTATACCTGACTATAGTAATATAGCAGCTCTTGAAGATGGACAAGTAGGTTTAAATCAACCTAACCTTACTAGATTTGAATGTTTCTATGCAGAAATATCACACGGATGTAAAATTCCTTCAGCGTGTAATTATAACCCATCTGCAGATGTACATAATGATGCTATGTGTTCTTTTGAAAGTGATTGTATGGGTAATTGTAGAAAAAATTTAGATGGTAGTTATAATAACTTTGCAATTTGGGGTCTAGACGCATGTGGGTTATGTTCAACTACACATCCTTGGTATCAAGACTCTCCTGTCACAGCTGAATATTATGCAGCTGAATGTGGTGAATGTAGAGTAGATGAAAAAGTAAATATCGCCTCATCGTATGTATCAGAGATAGGTTCTTCTGATAACTCTGAAGAAACAGTATGGTGGCACGATTATAATTCAGCTCCATATAGTGTAAATACTGGTGATGCTATATGTTATGCTACATCTCAAAAAAGTTGTGCTGCGATTGAAGTTGAATTACCTGGTGGAGAATGGTATTTAATTAATGAAATACCGAATGATTATAGTGATGAAAGTACAGGAATATCTTGGACAAGTCATAATATAGATAATTATTTAAATATTTTACCTAGTCTAAACTTTGAAAGTAATGGCTGTGAGTTAGATTGGCCTCAATTAGTAGAAGTAGCAGAACAAGGTAATTTATTTTCAGGATTACAATTTATACCATTTAAACAAATAAGAGCTGCATGTGGAATACCACCTAAATTTAATACAACATTTCCTGGTGAGAATTGGACTTTCGGAGTAACTAATACTAAATTTTCAGGTACTATATCTGATTTATTAGTGAAGAGGTCTGAATTGATAGGAGACCCAGTTGCAAATGATGATGATGAAACAAATTATTTTGCTAGTGAAAAACCTGTTTTTGGTAATTATGAAAGTCGGTTTTGGGGTTTGATTCCATTTATGGCAATAGGTATTGAAGGTGATGACCCACAAGCACAACCTTATGATATAGCTATAACAGAAGTAGTAGATGCAAGTGATGTGGATACTAGAGTTTACGCAACTGTGAATGGTCAGGTAAGTAATCCTAATTTTACATTTGAAATAGGTAAACAATATCATTTCAGAATACATATTAATCCAACAGGTATAGATGCTACACCGGGTATATTCGGAGACGCATTTAAATTTACTGCATTGAGTAATAATACAACTTATTGGAAAATTAATAGTAATAACCCAACTCTTAGAAATTTTACCTTAGGTAGTTTAAATAAAATAGTGTGTTGTCAAGACCAAAACGGTAATGACATTTGTGATACACCATTAATAGGAGGTACATATTGTGTAAATCCTGATGATGCGGCCTTAGGTGTACCAGCTCTTTATGATGCTATAACACATTGTGGAGCTTTAGAGATAAATAGTATCGTACATCATAATACTTATGGTGACATAAATGGGTGTATGGACCCAGCGGCTATAAATTATAATCCACAAGCTACTAATAATGTACCAGAAGGTATATGTAATTATAGTGTACCTTTTGAGTTCGCATATGAAACATCAACTTTGGGTACACAAACTAATGTTAATGTTCCAGCCCCTACTTCTGAAAATCATTTAGAAGTAGTTAAATATAAAAAACAAACTCAAGAAGATGTAGAAACAATAAATACATTTATTACAATTTGGGATTATAATTTTGGTACTCATCAACAAGTTTGGACTATAAATGATATTGAGTTAAAAATAGAAACTCAAAATCTTGTTACAAATGATGTAACAGGTAATATAGAACAAGGTATTCTTAAAAACTTTTCAATAAATAATAGTCTAGGTGAAAATGGATTAGAACATTTCGGTAGTATAGGTTCTAGAACTTATAATGGTGTAGGTTATTCTGATGTTCAAAAATATAGAATACATTTAAATTATACACCTAGTAATGATGTAACAGGTGATTTTGATAATTTATCTAGGATTGAAGTTAAACATCCTTATAATAATATTTATTCGGAAATGTACTGGCATTTAGTACTAACATCAAAAAATGATTATCCTAAAATTAAAACATACGGTCCTAATCTTTTAAAAACTTCTCAAGTTGATACATCACTTGGTTGGACTATGTGGCAAGGTGAAAATTCACACGATACTACTACTGCAGATAAAGTTATAGCTAATGCATTAGACGGTCCCGGTTTTAGTACTGGTGATGATTATAAAACTGAAGTATGGTTTAAAAATCCCACATTAAATAACGGTGGAGTGTTACAAGATACACCAAACCAAAATATAGTAACTCATGCAATGGTTCATAATTTAGGTAGTATTTTAAGATTTCCACATAGAAAAAATGGTTCAGGTGGAGGTGATATAACTTCAAATGTACAAATTTTTACTAATACACCTGTAGCTGAAGGTAATTATGTTTTAAGTTGTTGGGTTAAATATCTAGACGGTAATTTACCAGAAGAAGCTACTGAAGAATTAGTAAAACTTAGAGTAAGAAGACATCAGTGGCCGTGGACATCATATTTTAATAAACCTCTTTTACCTATTTTACGGAGTAGTAGAGATAATGGAAATAGTTGGAAGAGAGTAGAAATGTTAATATCTTGGGAAGATATAGGATATAAACCTCTAGAGGTGGCTAGTAGTTATGATACTCTTAATGAATTTGAATATGCAGGATTACCTAAATACTGTATGGAAGGTGTAGGTCCAGAATGTACACATCCAACATTACCATTAGAAGAGTTAATACAATATAAAAATATTGTAATATATAAAGGTGGTAAATGGTATAAAACATTAGATACTGTACAAGAATTTAGAGTAGGATTTGAATCTGCAGGTAATACATTTGAAGATGGGACTAATATACAAATTGGAGTATACGGTGTTCAGTTAGAAAGAGATGAAGATTTTGTTAATTATTATGATACAACAAGTACTAATGGTATAATATTTCAAGAAGGTAGAAGATTTACAGATAAAATAACTGATAGATATTATTTACCAGCTGAACCAATGGCTGCGGATACAGAAAATCCTTCTATTATTAATTGGGATTATAATGGATTGTGGGATGAATGTGACGCTAGAGTAAGTTATAAATTTACAACTATTAAAGATAAAAGATATTTATCAGAGGAACTGTCTGAAGCAAGTCAGCAGTATATATTTAGAGAACTTGAAGATTGGACAGGATGGGGAGAAAATGTAGCTATTGGTTATTATGGTTGGGACTATTCTGAACTTGATATGTTTAATGAATTTGATGATGATGAATATGTATTAAGAGATAATCATACTATATTAGTTCAAATGGGTGAGTTTCATACTTATGAGTGTAACCCTTGGGTGGGTGGATTTAATGCACCACCAGAAGATGAAGATGATGATGGTGGTGGCTCAGGTGGTTCAGGTGGTGGCCAATTGGGTCCAATCGCACAAGAGATGTCAGAAGATAACAATACAGATGTAGGTCCTGGGGGAGGTGCATAATGGCAGGATGTCCTAATGGATATATAGATTGTTCGTGTGGCGGGTGTTCAAACACAGGATGCTCTCACTGCTATGCACAAGAAGGTTGTCCAGACCAAACAGCTGTAAACTATAATAATGGTTGTTCAGAAGAGTTTCCTTGTCTGTCTTGTAATATGGATTCTTATCCACCTATTGATACAAGTTGTTGTATTATGCCAGAAATTGGTTGTACTGACCGTGGAGCTACAAATTTTGATGGAGATAGTTCTTACTGGTTACCTTGTAATGACCCATTCCCAAATTATTGTTGTGACTATGAATGTCAGTATGATAGTGATTGTGCTTCTTTAGAATTTTGTGATACAACTCAAGAACCATACTCGTGTGAAATGGGTGGCACAGCTGTAGGGTGTACAGACCCAACAGCATATAATTATGATGCAACCGCAATTGTAAATTTATATGACGACTGTCAATATCCAGATACTATGAATACTGATGGTAATGCTAATACTCTTCCAATATCAACTGCAGATGACCCAAATTATTTTAATGTAATAGCTTATGAATATGATGTTGAAGGTGAATATGTGGGATTAACTAATCGTGCTTATACTCAGGTTCATACAAAGAAATGGACTAATATACCTTGGGTAGATAAAACTTCAGAAGAAACAAAATGGTCAATTGAAGAAGATACTAGTCTTGATATACCTCTTGATATATTTTTAAACCAGGGATATTCGTCCCATCCAATTTGGAATAATGCTCAAGTACTTGTTTGGGAATTTGATACTGAGTATATGGATGCTACTAGTGACTTTAGAAAACTTTTCGAAGATACTTCAGCTAGATTATGGCCAAAGTATTTTGGAGCCTGTAGTGATAGTCCTATGAACGGTTTACAAGGTGGTAACGCGAGTCAGATAGACTCAGATAGTATAAGTTGTTTTCATTATCAACCTAATTCAAACTGGAATGGTACTCAAAGAATTTTCGCTAGAGCTAGAGTTTTAACTCAAGACTCTATGATATTTAGTAATTTTAATAATGGTCCTGAAACAATAAATACTAATGGTACAAATTATTTAAGGTCTATTAACATTAGTAAAAATTCACCATTCAAAATAGTAATTTGGGCAAGAAATACTCAGAGACAATTTGCTGTAAAAATAAGTAAAGGACAAGGTGACGAATATAATCCTGGTTTTGATTATAATGATTCTATCTTTTTGAATTTAGGTGAAATTAATTATAATAATGAACATTCTACAGAAGGGTTACGACCTTATGTTTTTGAGGTTACTGAAGATTTAATAAGAGCTAACGGTGCTAATTCATTTATAGGTAATTATCATTTTCTGATTCAGAGTGTTGAATCATTAAATCAAGATGAAGAAATAACTGATTTTCTACAAGTAGCTACTGAATATTGGTATCATTATTCAGATGCGGATTATGTAACAGAAAGAGTAGATTTAAATTTAAATGTTATTCCTGTACCTGATGCTTTCGAATATATAGAAAATAATAATCATCCTATACCAGAATCAATTGATGTACAAGCAGCAAATGCCCAAGGTCATATAAGTTTTGATATGTTTGCGGGAAAAGTATGTTCAGATTCAAAATTTGAATGTAACGATGAAGTAATAACTCAATTTTTAACTTCAGAAATAAAAATAAACCCATATCAATCGGCTGTAGGTGAAACTTTTCCAACTACTAGTGGTTTAGGTGATATACAAAATTTAAGATATACTTTTTATCATAATGAAGAATCTATAACCAAAAAAACTTATTTAACAGTTTCAACAAAAGATGCAGAAGGTGGTCTATTTGTAGCACTAAACGGACAAGTTAGACAGATAGATATGACAGAAGGTGTAAATTTTGATATAGGTGAAAATATGTTTAATGTGAGTATGGACACTCAAACATTTGAATTTGAATTAGAAGAAAATGCATTATTGTTTGGAGAAAATCTTGTTGAATTTTGGCGTGTTACTGATGGTGGACAGTTATTAAGATTTATTGTATGGCAAAAAAATGATGAACTATGTCCTATACAAGGAGAGTTATGTGAATCTTGGGGTAGTATACGAGATTATGATGTTGTCGCAGATGGTGACACAAGTACTTTAGCTGATTGTGTAAATAACAATATATGTAATGAAGATTCTACTTTAACACAATTAGGTTTAATGTTTTATGATTATTTTTTATCTTTCAATCACAATGAAATAAAAAATATTCTATATCCAAATGAAATTATCAATGGTGTTTTATTTCAAAGTTCAGTACAAGATTATCAATCATTTTATGATAATTGGGAACAAAATTCAGATTCAGAATTTGTACTTCAGGGTTTTAGAAATACAGATAACGAGTGTTGTACACCTTATGGTGATTATCCAGATTTTGATTGTATAGAATCTTTACAGACTAGATTTAAAGTAAATGATATGGCTCCCATTATATTTAATGAAGTAGATAATCCTAATGCAAAATATTTACCAGATTATAATATGATTGAACAGGCAGGTTCTTCTAAATGGGCACACACATATGATAGTCAATGTCAAACAAGTTGGAACGGTTTAGATACAGTTTATGCATTACCAGAATTTGCAGATAAAAGGAGACCATCAGAAACAATACAAGCTGATGCCGTACGGCCTCTTCGATTACATAAAAACGATACATCAAGATGGTCAACTGGCCACAATTGTTTTGTTTATGGAGGTTCTTATCCAGGTCAAGATGGAAATAGATGGCAACAAGGTTCTGTAAGTCAAGGACATCATGCGAAATGGATTGAAAGTGAACAATGTTTAACAAACGGTGCATGTATTTCTATGATGAACAGAAATACAAAATATTATCCAGCAACTGGTTATGACCCTGATTTAGACCCAGGTGCTTGGAGTGGTATTGTACATTATGAGGAAGATGGTACACTTTATATACAAGGTACAAAAAGGTGGATGGGTATCAATCAAAAGATATCAAACAATCTTGCAATATCACATCCAGAACTAACTCAAGGTACAGAAATAACAATAAGTGGTATGGCTAAAAAACTGTTGAATCCAGATACAACAGATGGGTCATTAACTAACAGTGGAATCGCGTTAGGTTTATATCATTCAGAATGGAATCCAGATACAAGTGAATATCAAAATACATTCGGACTTTCACAGAACGATAATAGTTCTGAAGAAAATAGATATCTTCAAGCCTTCTATGAGTTTGAAGCTTTTGATAAATGGCAAAAATTTGAAAGAACATTTGTAGTAGATGAACATTGGAATTTAGATGGAGGGATGTGGATTTATATATATGGTCATTACGGTTCAGGTTTTAATGATTTTCTAATAGATAATTTACAAGTTAATATAGCACCAACTTCTGGATTCGTTTTTGAAGATGATTTAACAGAATTACCACCTATGGAAAAGTATTATTATAACCATTTTGCAATGTCAGCTAATGTTTTAAATTCACCTTTAACTTTTTGTGATGGTGATAAAATTTTAAAAGAGTCACAATTTGGTTTTGGTAGTACTGCATATGATGCTATTATATCACCACAACCAAGTCTTTTTGAGGTTAAAACATCTATAAAAAGACAATTAGTACATAGTGGTTGTCCAGATGGTGTGTGTGACCCAGGTGTTAGTCCAATATCATCTTGGCAATTAGGTATAAAACATCAAAATATGGGTATACTAGAGGGTACAATTTTATCAGCAAGTCCTGGTGTATTGAATACAGCAGGAAAGGTTTGGACCAGTGATGGGTATTCTAGTTCTCAAGTAGTAACAGATACTGATAATACAACTGGATTTAAACATTGGATTGAAAATACATTTGAAACGGGAATACCTCTGTCACATATAATGACAACTTTTAATAATGGTGCACCAAGTCCATCAAATGAACATAGAGCTCATCAAAAAGCAAGAGGAGCTTCAAAAGTAAAATATTTACCTATACGTATTGAATTTCACGGTGAAACACCCTCGAATAATTTTCATTTTAATTCTTTTATATTTGATACGGTAGGTTGTGTAGATGTTAATCAATATACTTGGCCAGCTCCACAACATATAGTTCAAGATGGAGAAGGTACTAACACAAGTAAAATTTTACCAGCATTTACAAGTCAAAAATGGGTTGATATAGAATCCGGTACAAATATAGATTCAAATCCAGACGGAACAAATTATTTCTTCAGTACTCAAGATACTTTACATAAAACTCTTGATGAACAACCAAATTCTAGATGGGTAGAATTTGCAAAACATCAACAAGGTGATTATAATACTAGTGGTTGGCAACATAGATTATTAGACAACACTGGTAAACCTATGTTATATGATTATGGGTGTGCGGACATTAACTATATTGACTATGATAATCCAGATTGGATTGGTGTCGGTACTTGTATGTCATCAACAGGAGCGGATATCGATGCAGATATTTGGCCAACTTGGGACTTTGATTTTTCGTCTGAAAATACTCAAACTCAATGTGTTGTTAATCACATAAGTAAAAATGTTTTTTGGGATACATACAAACAGAGTTGGGATATAGGAACTGCGGGAACACTTCACGATACATATGGTGGTTGTTGTAGAACTCGTACTGGACCTAGAATAGGTGATAGATTTATAAATGGTACTGAATGGGTTGTAGGTAATCCTGATAATGATGGTATGTGGGAAGGTTTAAGATATGGAGAACTCTATGAAGCTGACGGTGAATATTATAACTTAGTTCAAAATGTAAATGTAGAACAAGCAGGTTTTTATCATGCACCATTAGCTATTACATTAAGAAATTATACACAGGCTAATCCTTTTTCTAAATTAGAAACAGTATATCCACAACCTTTAGATTTTCCAGAGCAATATCCATCAGAGGTTCCATTCGAAGTTACAATGTCTTATGTAGGTTACTCTAATGAATTTGAAAATTTTTATAATAGATATGATACAACATATCCAAGAAGAGAAGAAGTATATGAAGAAAAAATATTAGACGCTTTAGGTATATCTGATGAGAAAGTAAAATATTCAGCCGAATCTAAAGAAATACAAGAAAATTATGGTATTAGATATAAAATTGAGATGTTAGATAAACCTAGAATAAAACATAAATATGCTAGTGATTTTACACAAACTTCTTATGATGGTGTATCTTCAGTTCTTCCTTTTTATGAAGAAGGTTTACCTTTCTTTGTTGATGATATATATGTAGCAGAAACAGTAATAGCATATAACTTAAATAAACCAGGTTGGCTTGATGAAGGAAACGGGCAATGTGTAGGTTATGAACAGGCAACTTGTCCAGCGGCTTCAACTTGGATGAATATATCGGCAGATGGTAGTGAAGATGAATATTGTTGTTGGAGTACTGTAACTGAATTTACTTACTCTGAAGCATTTTCTCAAACAATAAATATATTAGACGCCAATCCACCAAAAATACATAATATAACTTATTCTGAAAATGCACATAGCCAAGTTGGAGTACAATTAGGTGAAATAATTGAGTATGATTTAGTAGGTACAAATTTAATATCTCAAGAATATTTAGATGCAAATAGTTACAACGGTAGAAATGCGATAGGTGGTATAGATTTTACTCAATATGATTTAGGTGATAATACTATAAATTCTACTTATATTGCAGTAGGTACTGCTGGTAGTGATGAGTTACAAGTTATAAGTGATGTATTTACAATAGAACAAGATTCAGTTTGGTATAATGTAATAGATGCAGTAAATAATGGATATGAAGGTGTACAAACACATCGAGCAACTTTAGCTGATAATATTCAACCTCAGGTAACAGATGGTGTTTTCAAAACAGTTATTATTGAATCTTTATATCCGGGTGAAGAATTTAACGGTACTTTAAATTGGGGAATAAGTGATTCACAGGTTAATCAACAACCATTATTTTCACCACTAGTTAATGGAGAAACATATCCAGTTATACCTATTTATGAAGATTTTGAATGGATTGATTTAGAAATTTTAGCTTCTGATATAGATAAAAATACTAAACTTACTTTTCAGGTTGATACAGAAAATGAATATATTTTATCGGCTTCAATACACGACTATGTATTTTTTAATGAAAATTTAGGTGATACAGAATTTGATGAGGGTGGTGATGGAGTAGTTGATTTAGAAGGTAATGAAGCTTCTGCTAGTGCTAGAATTAGATTATTTACATATCCTACTACTTATGAAGAAATTTTAAATGAAGGTGAAGATATAGAAACAATAGAGACAGTACCTTTGATACCACATTTTAACGGCACTCTAGATTTTGTAATAAGAGCTATGGATAATGCAACATTATTTGATTCTTATAAAATGGTATTAGATGTAAAACCAGTAAATGACCCTCCACTTATGGAAATTATAGGTGATAAAGAAGTTTATATGAACAATATAACTTTCCCTACTGAACTTAGTGTACCTATACAAACTGTAGATGTTGAAGAAGGTAAAAATACTTTAAATTTCGAATCAGTAAAAGAAGTAAATTCGGCCTATTGTGACAACCTACAAACAGCTGTAGATACTATTTTGAGTAGTGAGGGTACTGATGCGAATGGTAATGTTACAGAGTGTTCAAATAGATTTGAATGTAGAAATTATTGTGGTCCTTGGGATTCAGAACTTGTTGATTCTATAAATGAACCTGACCACCATATTTGTGATTTTGCAGATTTTAATAATGATAATGAAATAACACAAAAAGATGTAGATGATTGTAGAGCTGCAGTAGCTTTATCTCCTGTATCATTTAGAAAATTAGAACTAACAGATACTCCACATTGGGTAGATACTCTAGCTACTTATCAAGGACAAACTTGGGCCGAACATTTAGATTTCGAACAACAATTTAGTCCTGATGATTTTAATGTTAATTGGAATAATTTAAATCCTAAAAAGTATTTAAAAGTTGAAACAGAATATGATACTTATGGTTTCGGTACATTTAGAATAAAGGCGACTGATAATGGTTTAAATGAAATCGGTCAAATAGATGAAATAAGAACTGGATATACTACAGGTAGTATCCATGTTAAACCTATTAATAAAGAAGGACCTACTGGTGAAATATTAGCTATTGAATATGCTTCACTTGGAGTTACCGCCGACACTTATTTATATAATGCATTAGGTGAAGAAGTAAGAGATTTGATACCTGATAAAACTTCTTTAACAAATTCAGTAAAATTGACAACATATGGATATCATTCATTTACAGAAACAACACCAGATGGAATGTTAGGTAATTGTGGTAATCTAGGATATGAAGTGAATGGTATACAGGACCCAGGTTTTGTAAATATTAAAGGTGAGTGTTGTTCTATTATACCGACTACAGGTATAAATGGTAATAGTGATAATTTCTTATCTGCCTTTTGGAATAATGATAAAAAATATTGGTATGAAGAAGATTTTAACGATGCAGTTAGTGATTATGTTAATTATGTATCTTATTTTATGGAAGCTCCATATAGTGCATCTTTTGGTAATCAAGTTTGTGGATTTAATGTAGAAGAAAGTTCAAATGATTATACAAGAGATTTAGGACCATACTCAGTTAACGGTGAAGAAGTTTTTAACGCTAATGTGGGTGGTTATGTAACTCCTAATCAAGAATTAAATCCAGCAGATAGAGTTGTTAGCTATAAATTAGAAGTTGAAGATGTTGTAGATAGTTATGATACGGCAACATTGATTCAATCAAGTTCTAATATTGATGTAGGACATTTGTTTGATGGTTTTGAGTTAGATGAATTTGGAAATATGAACACACCAT
>MDTG01310508.1_pt1 | contig 18874 bp, 19 predicted proteins | sample 811421 | NCBI WGS metagenome assembly MDTG01 (sample SAMN05326645, study PRJNA326480) | marine metagenome | isolation source: seawater | place: Pacific Ocean: South East | collected 2011
ACGTGGTATTGTGCTTACAGGTGGAGGTGCCATGATGAGATCACTGGATAAATTGATAATGGAAGAAACAGGCTTGCCAGTTATTGTTGCTGATGATCCATTAACGTGTGTCGCACGCGGTGGTGGTAGAGTTATTGAATTAATTGATGAGCATGGCCCCGCCATATTTGGCTTAGAATAAAAAAATACTAAAACTAAAGATATGGTAGTTGAAAAGAATCATCGCCCACGTTTACCCGCATTAAATACGAAATTTATAGTTTTAATTCTACTTAGTTTTATTCTGCTAATCAGCGATCAAAAAAATGACTATTTATCCCTACTAAGAAACTCGATATCAATAGCGCTTCATCCAATACAGACAACCGTGTATTTACCACAAAGATTCTGGTCATGGTTGGACGTCACATTTAGTGAGCGCAACGAATTACTTAAGGAAAATAAAGCTCTTCATGAAGAACATTTAATCCATGAACTAACATTACAAAGATTTAACTCTCTTGAGCAAGAGAATATAAGATTAAGAAAAATTTTAAATGCCTCTGTAAAACTCAAAGATAATGTTCAAATTGCACGTATTATTTCGGCTGATATCAACCCATTCAGACATATAGTCATTATTGATAAAGGGACACAAAATAACCTTTATAATGGGCAAGTTATTCTTGATACTAATGGCGTCATAGGACAAATACTTCAGACCAGCTTTCTCTCATCGCAAGCTATCCTAATCAGCGATACTGACCACGCTATACCCATAGAGGTGAATCGCAATGGATTAAGAACCATAGCGCAAGGAAATGGTTCATATAACCAGCTTAATATTCCCTATATACCAAATAATGCGGATATTAAAATTGGTGATCTTTTGGTGACCTCAGGTCTTGGTGGAAAATTTCCAACTGGTTACCCAGTAGCAATTATAGATAATATTGTACGTAATCCCTCGCAACAATTTGCTAATGTTAGCGCTAAACCAGTTGCATCTCTGAACCAGATCCGTGAAGTAATGTTAATTGATAGCAAATAAATGTCTACCGAAAATCACAAAAATTCTAATAAAATTATCACTCTTATACTGGGACTAATTAGTATCGTATTGATTATTGCTCCGATGCCAGAGTTTCTAGAAAATTTCAAACCTGACTGGACGCTATTATTATTAATATTTCTAACTATAAATATTCCAAAAGAATTCAATATGGGAACAGCTTTTACAATGGGTATTTTAGTAGATGTCTCAAAAGGAGCATTATTGGGACAGCATGCCTTTGCTTCCTTGTTAATCGTATTTTTAACCTCAAAGTTATACCTGCAATTGAGAAACTATCCGCTTCTACAATTAACAGCTATTATTTGTATCATGCTGATAATTTATCAATTCATTTTATTCTGGATTAATGGTGTTTCTGGTATATCTAGCCCTATTTATAGTTATGTAGGTCCGATCATTAGCGGTACAATATTGTGGCCAGTGATTTCAAAAATACTTGGTATATTATTTTCATACAGTACTACAAAAGAAACAATTTAAACGATCATGTCGGAAAATAGATACATAAAAGATCATGCTCAAGAAAAATCACTTTTTTTGAGTCGTATTATCATTTCATCATTAGTAGGATTATTCCTAATCTGCATCATCGTGATTAGATTATTTCAATTGCAAATTATTGAATATGATTTTTTCAATCAAAAAGCTCAAGGCAATAGGGTAAATCTAAGAGCAACACTTCCACCTAGAGGCTCAATATTTGATCGTAATGGAAAAGTGTTAGCTGAAAATATCACTGCTTTTCAACTTGAGCTTATTCCTGAGCAGGTTGAAAATCTGAATGATAGTTTAGAAAGGCTATTAACATTAAATTTAATTAAACAAAATCAAATTAAAAACATAAAGCAGCAAGTAATAAGTAGTCAAAAATTCAGGCCTATCAGATTAAGATCTAATCTAAATGATCAAGAAATTGCTGTATTTGCTGCAAATCGTGCAAATTTTTCAGGGATTGAACTCCAACCTCGCTTAGTGAGAAATTACCCACAAAAAGAATTTACATCACATGTCGTTGGTTATGTTGGATCAATAAGTAAACAAGACCAGTCCAGACTCAATCAATCACTTTATAATCCAAATGAAAAAACAGGGAAAACTGGTACTGAATTATTTAATGAGGTAGTTCTGCATGGTGAGTCTGGTTATTATCAATTTATTGCAAATTCTCGAGGGAGAGAAATTCCTCTAAATCAAGATGAGATGAACTCTAATTTATTGCAAAATAAAGCTGCTAACCCTGGTTCGGATATTTTCTTATCCATAGATCTTGATCTTCAGAAACTTGCAACTCAACTATTAGATGGCAGAAGAGGTTCAGTTGTAGCGATTGATCCAAATAATGGAGAAGTCCTCGCACTTGTAAGTTCACCTAGCTTTGATCCAAATATATTTAATAATAATTTATCTTCAGAAACTTACGATGCGCTACAAAAAAATACAGATCAACCTTTATTTAACCGAGCAGTATTGGGTACATATTCACCTGGCTCAACTATTAAACCGATTCTTGGCCTAGCCGCACTCCAACTTGGCGTTGTTAATTTAACTCATCGTCATATATGCAGAGGTCATTTCAGTCTTCCTGGAAATACTCATCGTTACCGTGATTGGTTACCCACTGGACATGGCTCGGTCAATTTACATAATGCTATAGCTCAATCTTGTGATGTATTTTTCTATGAAATTGGTGGACAAATTGGTATTGATAGAATGCACAATTACCTTGATCAATTTGGCTTGGGTCAAAAAACCAATATTGAACTTACTGGTGAACGAGATGGATTAATTCCATCAACGTTATGGAAAAAGACAATGTTTAGCAAAAATGAAGACAAAACATGGTTCCCTGGTGAGACAGTAATCGCCTCAATAGGTCAGGGGTACATGCTAGCAACACCACTTCAACTTGCTAATGCAACGGCTGCACTCGCAACTAGGGGTATACGATATAAGCCAACATTAGTGTCCGCTACCCAAGATCCAATCAGTAAAATAAAGATGATCAGTGAACCTCTACAATTAAACCAAATCAAAATAGATTCAGTAACTTACTGGGAGGAGATAATCTCCGCAATGCACAATGTTATGCAGGGATCAGGTACCGCAAAAAATGTTGGTATTGGCGCCCCATATAAAATGGCAGGAAAAAGTGGCACTGTACAAGTTATCTCTGTTGGTCAAGAGGAGGAATATGATCAAGAAAATCTTGATGAGAGATTTCAAGATCATGCTTTATTTGTCGCATTTGCACCTCTCAATGACCCTCAAATTGCAGTCGCAGTAATTGTTGAAAACGGTAACAGTGGAAGTCGTGTTGCTGCACCCATCGCGAAACTCATTATGGATCAATATCTTGGTTTTTGAATTATAGTTATGGATCAAAATGTTAAGTAATTCAAAAAATATATTTCAAGAAAATAGTGCAGATAGAGGCGCATTTTTAATGCAACTGCTTAAACTTGATGGACCACTTTTATTTCTAATTTCATTAATAAGTTTGATAGGTGTATTCGTACTTTATAGTGCCTCTAATGAGAGTGCAGAGGTGCTAACTCGCCAATTATTTAGGATTATGATTGCTTTTATAGCGCTGATTATCACCTCACAATTATCAATTGATTTTATTAGACGCTTATCACCATGGTGTTTTTTTGGTGGTCTACTCTTACTATTTTTGGTACTCCTCACGGGCGATATAGGCCAAGGTGCAAAAAGATGGTTAAATTTGGGAGTGCGTTTTCAACCTTCTGAGGTTATGAAACTGGCAGTTCCTATGATGGTTGCATGGTATCTATATGATAAAAAAATACCTCCTTCAGGTAAACAAATGCTGATCATATTTGTACTAATACTAATACCCAGCATCCTAATTGCTAAACAACCTGATTTAGGTACATCCATATTGGTCTTTATAGCAGGAATGCTGATTGTATTTCTCTCAGGCATCCACTTCCGTTATATAATTACCCTTATTTTTATGTCATTACCCTCTTCGCTTCTTTTGTGGAAATTTATGGAGGGTTACCAGAGACAACGAGTTATCACATTATTAAATCCAGATAGTGATCCACTTGGTGCTGGTTACAATATAATTCAATCTAAAATTGCTATTGGATCAGGAGGGTTATTCGGTAAAGGTTGGACCAATGGTAGTCAAGTTCAATTGGAATTCCTTCCGGAAAAAAGTACAGATTTCATCTTTGCCGTAATTGGAGAAGAATTCGGTTTATTAGGTCTGGTAAGTATTTTATTAATCTATATTCTGATAATTGCCCGTGGCTTATATATTGCTTCGCAAGCAACAGACTTATATTCACGCTTACTCGCTGGAAGCATAAGTTTAACATTTTTTGTATATGTGTTTGTTAATGCCGCAATGGTAATTGGATTAATGCCTATCGTTGGAATTCCTCTTCCATTAATAAGCTATGGAGGCACTTCTATGGTGACGTTAATGATTGGATTCGGTATTCTTATGTCTATTAGTTCAAACAGAAAACTATTGGCCACTTAGATGGAACACTTTATGAAATATAAAATTACCTTAACTATCTTATCTATCCTATTCACAAGTTTTGCATGGTCACATGATATTCAAAGAGAAAATATCCAAAACTTCATTCTTAAGATGGTCAATAACCATAATTTTACTTATGAAGAAGTTTCATCAATGCTATCTAAAGCAGAATCTAAAGAAAAAATATTAGAGGCCATTAGTCGGCCTGCCGAAAAACGCCTTACATGGAATCAGTACCGTAATATTTTTATAAAAAAAGAGCGTATCAAAGCGGGGGCTGCTTTCTGGAGAGAGCATGAGGAAATCTTAACTAAAATAAGTCAAGAAACAGGAGTAACCATAGAAATCTTGGTTGGCATTATTGGTGTTGAAACTTATTATGGACGAATAACAGGTGGCTATCGTGTCATAGACGCACTTTCAACTTTGGCATTTGATTATCCTAAAAGATCCCCATTCTTCACTAAAGAATTAGAAGCATTCTTACTTCTCACGAGAGAGGAAAATATGGATCCATTTGATGCTACTGGCTCCTATGCTGGAGCAATGGGCTCACCCCAATTTATGCCCAGTAGTTATAGAGCTTATGCTGTTGATGCCAGCGGTGATAATAAACGTGATATCTGGAATAATTGGTCAGATGTGATAGGCAGTGTGGCTAATTATTTTGTGCGACATGGCTGGCAGCAAGGCAAGGAAATAATTGTACCAGCTAATATAGATGCGCTTAGCCAACTTCCTCCTATTAAAACTGACCTAAAGGCAACCGAAACTGTTCTTCAACTTCGAGATGCAGGTATTGAATTTGATACTATGATGAGTGACGATCACCCAAGTAAGTTATTATTTTTGGAACAAGCTGATACTAATGATTACTGGGTTGGATTTCATAATTTTTTTGTTATCACTAGATATAATCACAGTACTATGTATGCCTTAGCGGTCCATCAATTGGGTCAAGCAATTGCAGTTGAGATAGCACTTTTAAATGAATAATTCTCTCAAAAGATTTATTGTCCTCATATCCGCAATTATATTAGTTTCATGTATCTCTAACTTTTTTGGAGACGGCCCACCAAGAATAATTAAAAAAGCTTCCACCAAAGATGCTATTCCAAGATCCGAACCTCTTAGTAAGTATGGAAATGGAGATAAGAATGGATATTATGAAGTGAGAGGAAAACGATACAGAGTTATGCCATCAGCTAGAAATTATTCAGCTACTGGAATAGCCTCTTGGTATGGAACAAAGTTCCATGGTAGATATACATCAAATCGTGAAATTTATAATATCTATGCTATGACTGCTGCTCATAAATCACTCCCTTTGCCAACATATCTTGAAGTAACTAATATAGAAAACAATAAAAAAGTTATCGTTAGAGTTAATGATAGAGGGCCATTTATTGATGACCGCTTAATAGATCTTTCTTACGCCGCTGCTCTAAAATTAGATGTAGTAAAAAATGGTACAGCTAAAGTTAAGGTCAGGACCGTTACAGAAAAATACTATAATGAAGCTATTGCGATAAGCAATAATACTTTCATACAACTTGGTGTCTTTGCGGAAAGAAAAAATGCGTATGATTATTTAAAATTACTTAAAGATAATCAATTCCTCACAGCTCAAGTTAAGAGAGATTTCAACTGGCTTAAGCCGTTGTCGTCGACCTACAAAGTTCAAATTGGTCCAGTGCGAAACAAAAAACACCATAATGAGTTATTATCTAAGTTGCGTAAAATTGGTGTCTATCAAACAAAAGTTGTCACAAATTAATTCTAAAAATTTCTAAAGGTATAAAAAATGGTTCGTAAATTAATCACTTCGTTATTTCCAATAGTTACATTAAATATAATTCTTGGGACGGCTTTATTTGCTCAAACACCAATTATACCTGCACCTCCGATTATTGGTGCTAAAAGTTATTTAATAATAGATGCAACCACAAATTATGAGGTTGGTTCATTAGAGCCAAACCTAAAATTACCACCCGCAAGTATTACAAAACTTATGACTGCTTATGTTACCTTCCAGGCAATTAAAAATAATCAAATCTCCCTGAATGATCTTGTTACTATTAGTGAAAAAGCTTGGCGAATGGAAGGGTCTAGAATGTTTATTGAGGTTGGTAAAAAAGTCTCAGTTGAAGATTTATTGATGGGCATGATAGTGCAATCTGGAAATGATGCTAGTATTGCACTAGCTGAACATGTGGCAAGCTCTGAATTCCTATTTGTTGACTTAATGAATCAATCTGCTGCACAGCTAAATATGACATCAACTTCCTTTCAGAATGCCACAGGCCTGCCGGATCAAGATCATTATTCTACTGCTTATGATCTATCTCTTCTAGCTAAAGCGATAATTAACGAATTTCCTGATTACTATAAATGGTATTCTACTAAAGAATTTACTTATAATAATATCACGCAAAAAAATAGAAACGCTCTGTTGTGGCGTGATCCTAGTGTTGATGGCATCAAAACAGGCAGTACTAATGAAGCAGGCTATTGTTTAATTTCTTCAGCAGAAAGAAATGGCATGCGCCTTATTTCTGTGGTGATGGGAACCGCTACACCTAAAGCCCGTATCAATGGTAGTCAGGCAATGCTTAACTATGGTTTCAGATTCTTTGAAACAAAGAAAGTTTTTGCAGCTGTAGAAGAAATCATTAAAACAAAAACTTGGAAAACAGAATCAGAGAGCCTATCCCTGGGTCTATCAAATGAACTTAAATTAACCTTACCAAGAGGTAGTTTTGACAATCTAGATATAGATAATAATGTTCCAATGCAAATTATTGGCCCTATCAATAAAGGTCAAACCATAGGTGAAGTATCAGTTAAGCTTGGTGAAAGAACATTAGCAGTAGCGCCGCTAGTAGCATTGGATAACAATCCTAATGGTACCTTATGGCAGCAGCTTAGAGACACAATTCAACTTTGGTTTGAATAATCCTAGCTATGAAAAAACTCGATCAATCTTCCCCACTAATTAGTTTTCCATGTCATTTTCCAATAAAAGTTATTGGTGGTGATGATCAAGATTTTTATGATGCCACTGAGACTATTATGATAAAACATAATCAAGAATTTCATCCTGAAAATCTAAAAAAAAACTCTAGTAAAAAAGGTAACTACATTGCCCTCACTCTCAATTTGAAGGTTGATAGTCAAAAAGAATTAGATGCCATATACAATGATTTTTCAAGAAATAATCACTTCAAGTTTGTTCTGTAATGCTCAGAGAAAATCAGTTAAATAATTACAACATAGATGTTCATGACCTAGGTATTACAGAATACGATTCTGTATGGCAAAAAATGAAAAATTATTCTAAAACTCGAACTGATCATAGCAGTGATCTAATTTGGTTTACTGAGCACGAGGCTATTTATACCCTGGGGCAAAATGGAAAAAATGAACACATCATAAATCCTGGAAAAATAAAGATTCTAAAAGTAGACCGTGGAGGTCAGGTTACCTATCATGGCCCAGGCCAAATAATGATGTACACCCTCATTGATATTAAAAGAATAAAATTAAATATACGTCAATTAATATTAATACTTGAAGAATCTATCATTAATTTATTATCAGAATATAAGGTGAGCGGGCATCGAAGAAGAAATGCACCTGGAGTCTATGTGGACTCAAAGAAGATAGCAAGTATAGGGCTCCGCATTACTAGAGGCTCTAGTTATCATGGCCTTGCGCTAAATCATAATACTGATTTGAAAGCTTTTTCTGGTATCAATACATGTGGTTATAAAGATCTAGATATTATAAATATGAATGACTTGGGTATTGATGAAAATAAAAAAACTATACAGATGCAATTAGCATATTATTTTAAAAAAAATCTCTTCAATATAACGAGTGACTCAACCTGATGAATCTCTAATTTGTCTATCAAGCTCCTTCAATCTTTCAGGAGTTCCTATGTCATACCAAGATCCGCTATGGATACTTCCAGATAAAGATTTTTTATCAACCATGTTGTACAGGAGCGGAACAACTGAAAATCTTCGAATATTCTGTTTAGAAAATAAGTTAGGATCATAAATTGCCATGCCACTGAAGGTAAAAGGTAATAACCCCTCTCTTTTAATTAGATTATTCTGAAGATTAAAATCTCCAGATAATCTATATTTAGGATTTTTTACTAGCACTAAATGTCCCAAAATATTGGGCTTCAATTTAATTATAGGTAATTTAAAGTCAGTAAATATATCTCCATTTATAACCCAAAATGGCTCTGAGCCCAAGAGGGGCAGTGCCCGAACAATTCCTCCTCCAGTTTCCAGTATTTGATTTTCTTCTGGGCTATAAATTACTTTTACGCCGAATTTTTTGCCAGATCCCACATAATCAACGATCTGGTCACCCAACCAACCAAGATTAATTATCACTTTTGAAATACCAGCTTGAATTAACATCTTAAAATGTCTTTCCAAGAGTGTTTCACCATCTATTTTTACCAATGATTTGGGTATTTTATCCGTGATTGGTTTAAGCCTTTCACCTCTTCCAGCAGCTAGGATTATTGCCATCATTTATTGATCACCATAATCTAGGCATTGATCAACCATAAATTGAGTTACAAATGATAGTTCTGGATATTTTATAGAAACTCTATAAATATAATTTAATGTTCGAGGGATATCTTTTAGGTAATTGTTCTTGCCATCCCTATGCATTAATCGAGAAAATATCCCTACTGCTTTCAGGTGTCTTTGAATCCCCATTAAATCAAAAAACCTAATAAAAGATTCTTTTGACATATCTTTCCTTATTGAGCGATCAATCTTTGTATAAAAATTTGATAACAATTCACTAATGAGATTTTCAGGTACTGAAATATAGCAATCTCGCAGCAATGAGACCAAATCATAAGTAATAGGTCCAATTACAGCATCCTGATAATCTAAAATACCCGGATTATTAAACTGAGAATGAATCAGATTTCTGGAATGATAATCACGATGTACCAAAACTTGTGGTTGATTCAAGGCATTAGTAGTCAAAATTTGAGCACAATCTTGCCATTGTGAAAACTGTTTTTTACTAAACCAATAATTAAGTTCTTTAACGCAAAACCAATCAACAAATAGGTTCATTTCTTCCGATAAAAGAGAGTGCTCGTAACTCGAGAATTCCTTTGCTATTTTACTACCATTTATTTGTAGCTTAAGTAATGCTGACAAAGCATCATTATATAAACTAATTTGCTCATGCTTATTGTGTAATATGCGATCTAAAAAATGTTGAGAGCCTAGATCTTCTAGTACAAAAAAACCTTCAGTGAAATTTGTCTCATATATTTCTGGACAATTAAGGCCTATTTGATGAAATAACTTTGAATACTTAACAAATCTATAGTTATCCTCTTTTGATGGAGGGGAATCCATAACAATATATGAGACGTCTCCGAGCCAAACTCGATAATATCGCCGAAAACTAGCATCTGAAGAAGCTACCTGAATATTCTTATAAGATACATCAGGTAATTTTTCTAACCAATTCAAAAGTGCTGTAAAATGGTCATCCTGTTTCATCTGCATATAAATAATTTTTTACCCTTATTTGATAAAATTCAATAGAATATACTTTGTAAATTATAGATTTACTTAATTATACTAATTATCTTAACCGGATATTATATTTTTGTTTAAATTTTTCTTTCAAATTTTAGTCTTACTATCAGTTCTTTTACTTCTGAATGCTAATGCACAACAGAATGATATGTGTGATATGCCAGTATTAGAAACTTATAATCCTTTTATCAATAAATCCATAAATATTGAGGCCGATAATATCTTTTTAGATCTGAGCTCAGGTCTATCAACCAATCTGGAAGGTAATGTATTAATAAAAGATAGTGACAATGTCACTACTGCCAAGAGCGCCAAATATGATCCAAGTGATGAATCACTTAATTTGAATGGTGAAGTAAATTACTCGAATGATAATTTTTCAATTTCAAGTCAATCAGCATTATTTTCATACTCAAATGGTGAAATTATTTTTGATGAAGCACAATTTTTATTTAGTAATAATACTTCAAGAGGAAATGCTGAACATATAGAAATCCAAGATAAAGGCATTTTGAACCTAATTAATGTGGATTATACGACCTGTCCAGTAGGATCAAATGATTGGATTATAAAAGCACAAAATATAATTCTAAATACTGATGCAGGTTCAGCAAAAGCAGAAAAGGTTGTTTTAAAATTTAAAGATATCCCCATAGTTTATTTACCACGAATATCATTTCCTATGGATGATAATAGAAAGTCTGGATTTCTTGCTCCCGAAATAGGTGGAGGTGGGAGGAGCGGTAATGAAATTAGATTACCTTGGTATTGGAACATAACACAAAATTATGATGCTACTATAACCCCGAGAGTCCTTACTGGTAGGGGCTTCCAATTAGGTAATGAATTTAGATATCTAACTAATACCAGTAATGGCTCAATGCAACTTGATTATTTAGCAAATGATAATATTTTTGGTGAATCCAGACATTTTATAGCACTAGAAAATGAAACTCACTTTTCAAATGGTTTGCGCGCAAAAGTTGATTATGGAAATACTTCTGATGGAAATTATTTTGAAGATTTAGGGGGTAACTTAAGCATGACAAGCATTACTCATCTTAATCAAGAGTTATCATTTGATGCTTATGGTCAATACTGGTCATTTTTGTCACGCTTTCAAAATTTTCAAACCATCGATAAGAGTCTTAGCTTGAATGAACGTCCATACCATCGCTTGCCTCAAATAAAATTTAGTGCCTTACTCCCTTATACCCCTTTTGGAATATCAGCGAGGATTGATAATGAATTTGTATACTTTGATCGTGAAATTGGAACTACTGGTTGGCGAATTGATACCGAGCCACAAATTGAATGGTCCATTAAAAATGATGGCTGGTATATTAATCCAAAATTATCGCTAAAACATACTCAATACGAACTTAAAAACCTTACTTCCAATAAAATCTCAGACCCCAGTCGAACGCTACCAATCACCAGTCTTGATGCAGGATTATTTTTTGATCGTAAGTTAGGCAAAAATCTCAATTTCACTCAAACATTTGAACCAAGATTGTTATATTTAAGTGTTCCATACAGAAATCAAGATAATCTGCCAGTGTTTGACACGATTGAACCAGATTTAAATTTGGTTCAATTATTTCAAAAGAATCGTTTTTTAGGTATCGATAGAATTGCAGACACCGAGCAAATCAGTCTCGGATTTAGCTCCAACATAATTAATAATAGCAATGGTAAAGAAATAGTATCCGCAACTTTAGGCAAATCTTTCTATATGAAAGATCAAAAAGTAACTCTACCGAATAATAATTTAATTATAAATTCAACTTCCGACTTTATTGCAGAGTTACGTTTTCTGATATTTGATGATCTTAATTTTAACTTCTCACACCAATGGAATAACAATAACTCTGGGGTTGCAAGTTCGCATGCACGTGTCCAGTATCGACCAGGCAATAATAAAATTCTAAACTTTGGTTATCGGTTTCGCGAAGATTTGCTGGAACAGGGGAATATTTCTTGGTCTTGGCCAATGTCTCAAACATGGAATTTTTTAGGGCATGTTAATTACTCAATTCGGGATAATAAAACACTTGAGCAATTTTATGGCCTAGAATATGAAAGTTGCTGTTGGGGAATTCGGATGATATATAGAGAGTATATTTCAACAAGAGATGGGCAAGAAGACACCTCATTTGGTATTCAACTTGTATTAAAAGGAATGACAAGCATAGGTACAAAAGCAGATAAACTCTTAGAACGTGGTATCCTTGGATACTCAAATTACATACAATAATGATCATGAAAATACAGCATTTTATAAAACATATACTTCCCCTGTTGATACTAATTCACTCAAGTTTTAATAGTGCAGTTGCCCAAGAGAACACAGAAGAACTTGATTCTATAGCCGCAATTGTTAATGAAGGCTTAGTCTTGAGAAGCCAACTGGATTTTCAGATTCAGAGTATCACTAGACGAGCAAGTATAGAGGGTTTTCAATTACCTACTAAAGATGTAATGGAAGAACAAATACTAGAACAACTTATAGTTGAAGAAATTCAGTTACAACGTGCTAGTCAGATTGGTATTCAGATTTCTGACCAGATGCTTAATGGCGCCATCTCAATGATTGCTGAAGAAAATAATATTCAATTTGAGAACCTGCCAGCAATGCTAGCTGCAGATGGTATAGATTATGGTCGTTATCGTCGTGATCTAAGAAATCAATTAATACTTGAGCAACTTCGTCAAATAGATGTTGTTGGACGAATAAATGTTTCACAACGAGAGCTAAACCAATGTTTTGAATCATTAGATGACAGTTTGATCAATAATTCAGATTACAATCTATCACATATATTAATATCAGTTCCTGAATCAGCAACTGCTGAAGAATTTAAAAAAGCCCAACTAATCGCTGATCAAGTAATTATAGAACTTGATAATGGTGCTGATTTTGGAGAAATGGCAATCACTTACTCTGACAGTCAGACTGGTATACAGCGCGGTCTGTTGGGTTGGCGAAAAGGTGACCAATTACCCACTTTGTTCTCCAGTATCGTTGGTACTATTAAAAAAAGTGAGTACTCAGCTCCAATTCAGGCGATCAGTGGTTTTCATATTATTAAAATTAATGATATGAGAAGTACTGAAGAACGAAGTGAAATTGAACAAATGGAAGTGCGCCATATTTTAATTATACCTAATCAAATTATTGATAATGCCACAGCAAAACAAAGGCTAGATGAGGCACGTGAGCAAATAATTAATGGTACAGAATTTGGAGAAATAGCCAAACTTATGTCAGAAGACCCAGGATCAGTTAACGAGGGAGGTTCGATGGGTTGGGCCAATCCAGGAACATTTGTAACTGAATTTGAAAATATAGCTAACAACATCGATATTGGTCAAATTTCCAAACCATTTCAATCTCGATTTGGCTGGCATATCTTAGAGGTCACAGGCAGAAGAATTCATGATAATACTGAAGAACTTAAAGAATCAAATTGTGCTTCACAAATCAGAAACAGTAAGCTCGCCAACGAATCGGAACTCTGGATTAGACGGATAAGAGACCAAGCTTATGTCGAAAAAAGAATTTAGCTCAAAATCACCTCTTTAAATATATTGCATGCATATTTCAAACCCTGCATCTGATCATCTTATAGCGATAACTGTTGGTGAACCTGCGGGTATCGGTCCAGATATTTGCCTTGATCTAGTCAATCAATCATGGAGTGATAATATAATTATTATTGGTGACTCGGAGGTAATGAAACAAAGAGCTAGTTTATTAAACAAAGATATAGATTTTATAAAGTGGTCGCCACAAGATACAATTAATAAAAATTTACCCAAGAACACCTTATACATTTACGAGAAAAAATTTAATTCAAGTGTAGTTTGTGGCATACCGAATTGTGAAAATTCGCAAACTTTAATCGATGGTTTAGCTGAGACAATTGATCTTTGTTTAGATGGAACATTTAAAGCGATAGTTACCGCGCCTATCAACAAAAGTCTCATCAATAAGGGTGGAATTGATTTTACTGGTCACACAGAATTTCTAGCAAAACAATCTAATATTAAAAAACCAGTTATGCTGCTAGCTACAGGGAGCTTTCGTGTCGCACTTGTGACAACACATATACCTCTTTCAAAGGTATCTTCTTGTATAACAAAAGAATTATTAAATGAAGTCATAACGATAGTTCATCATGATTTAAAAAAATATTTTGCAATCAATAATCCGCGAATATTAGTCTGTGGTTTAAATCCTCATGCTGGAGAAAATGGCCTTCTTGGTGAAGAAGAACAAGCTATTATTGAACCAGTAATCAATGAGTTCCAACAAAAAGGTTATGATATTAAAGGACCTTTACCAGCAGACACTATATTCTTGAAGGCAAAAACAGAGAGTGATGTAGTTATCGCTATGTATCATGATCAAGGCTTACCTGTCCTTAAATATTCTGGCTTTGGTGAGGCTGTTAATGTCACTTTAGGATTGCCTTTTATCAGAACCTCAGTTGATCATGGCACAGCATTTGATATTGCAGGCAAAGGAACTGCGAGCCCGGAAAGTTTAATTGCTGCTATAGAATTAGCTATTAAAATGATCTAAACATGCATACAAATTTCCGTACCAAAAAAAGATTTGGTCAACACTTTTTAGTTGATCAAACTATTATAGATCTGATTACTAAACACATTAATGTAAAAAGTAATGATCTTATGGTAGAAATTGGTCCAGGTAATGGTGCAATCACCAAGCCATTAGCTCAATACAAACCAAAGTTACATCTTATTGAATTTGATCGTGATTTAATTCCAATATTGCATCAAAAATTTAAATCTGATTCTAATATAATAATTCATCATGAAGATGCTTTGAAATTTGATTATTCATTACTAGGTCAGGATTTACGGTTGGTGGGAAATCTTCCTTATAATATATCCACGCCACTATTATTTCATCTTATCCAATACAGAAAGAATATAACTGACCTGAATTTTATGCTTCAAAAAGAAGTCGCTGAGAGATTAACTGCTACACCAGGAAACAAAACCTTTAGCAAGTTAACAATAATGTTTGGTACTTTTATGGATACAGAGCATTTATTTGATATTCCTGCTACTGCGTTTAAACCATCCCCGAAAGTCACATCTTCCATAGTAAGAATAATGCCAAAAAATGATAGTCAGATTCTTATTAATGATCTAAATGTATTAGAAAAAATTGTCACCTCTGCATTTTCTCAACGAAGAAAAACCCTCAGGAACTCACTCAAAGGAATTATTTCTGATAAAATAATGCAAGAGGTAGAGATTGATCCCAATCAAAGGGCAGAGGAACTATCAATACCAATCTGGACGAAATTAGCGAACAAAATAACTAAATAATCAATTCTTATGGCTGAAAATTCTAATATTAATATAAAAGTGGATACCAATTATATTCATGAACAATCGGAACCTGATGATGGTCGTTATGTCTTCTCTTATACAATTACCATCTCCAACCAAGGTAATATTGCGGCAAGACTATTGAGTCGTCATTGGGTGATTACCGACTCTAACGGAAAAATTCAAGAAGTGACTGGAGATGGCGTGGTTGGAGAACAACCTAAATTGAAGCCTGGTGAAGAATTTATTTATTCAAGTGGTGCTATAATTGAAACTCCAGTAGGAGCGATGCAAGGAAAATATTTTATGGAAGCCGAAAATGGTGTTAGCTTTGATGCCCCAATTGCACCATTTACCCTTGCTGTTCCAGGTATGCTGCACTAAACAATAAAGGAAATTATTTGGCAGTTTACGCTATTGGGGATATTCAGGGTTGCTATGATCCGTTTCGAAGATTACTGGATAAAATAAAATTCAATCCTGTTAAAGATCAATTATGGCTTACTGGTGATCTGGTTAATCGTGGGTCAGATTCACTCAAGACTCTAAGATATATAAAATCACTTGGCAATGCAGTAATTTCAGTGCTTGGTAATCATGATTTACATCTTTTGGCATTACATTATGAGCTTAAACCTATAGACAAGGGATCGATATCTCTTAAAAATGTGCTTGAAGCACATGATAGAGAATCACTAATGAATTGGCTAAGAGAGAGGCCATTGATCCACTATGAAAAATCAAAAAAACGATTATTGGTCCATGCTGGAATATACCCTACTTGGAACATCCAAGATTCATTAGCATATGCTAGTGAGATTGAGAATTGCTTAAAAAGCAATAAGTGTAGAAACTTATTAAGACAAATGTACAGCAATAAACCAGCCTCTTGGACTAATCACATGTCAGAGATGAATCGACATCGATTTCTAATTAATGTTTTTACTCGAATGCGATTTTTATCAGCTAATAATGAACTTGATTTTAACTCTAAAGGTCCAGTTAATGAACGCGAAGACTATTTGATACCTTGGTTTGATCTGTTAAACAAGCAATGGATTAATACAACCATTATTTTTGGACATTGGTCTGCCCTTGGTTTAATGGTTAAGGCTAATTTTATTTGTTTGGATACTGGATATGTATGGGGAGGAAATCTTACTGCAATTAATCTTGATAAGACTTCCTCCATAACAAAAGTAAGTCAAATTAAGTAAGCCTTCATTAAAGAATTTGCATATAATAAACATCTAGAAACATTGAATGGAGGAATCTATGAAATCCCTTTTAGCTTTTAATTTTCAGGAATGGATCGAGAAACATCGGCACCTTCTTAAACCTCCTGTTTGTAATCAACAGGTATTTGAAGATAATGATTTTATAGTAATGGTTGTTGGTGGGCCTAACTCAAGAACAGACTATCATTATGATCCAGGTCCAGAGTTTTTCTATCAAATAGAAGGAGATATGCTTCTTAAAACCATTCAAGATGGCAAACGAGTAGAAACAGTGATCAAAGAAGGTGAAATTTTACTATTACCACCTACTGTTCCTCACTCACCGCAGAGATATGCTGATACCGTTGGATTAGTGGTAGAAAGAAAACGCTTAGAGACAGAATTAGATGGTTTTTTATGGTTCTGTGAAAAATGTTATAACAAGCTTTATGAAGAATATCTCTACATCACCGATATTGTTGGTCAATTACCACCAGTATTCGATCGTTTTTATAGCTCTGAGGCAAATCGCACTTGCAAAAAGTGCGGTGAAATAATGGCAGTAGAATAGCTGAATAAACTAATGCTAAAGATCGATATTCACACTCATATATTGCCTGAAAATTGGCCAGATCTAAAAGAGCGGTATGGTTATGGTGGTTTTATGCAGTTAGAACATTGTGGTTCGGGTTGTGCGCGAATGGTAATGGACGGAAAGCACTTCAGAGATGTAGCGCCAAATTGTTGGGACCCTCAGGTGAGGCTTGATGAATGTCATCATACAAATGTAGATGTCCAAGTCCTCTCTACTGTTCCAGTCATGTTTAACTATTGGGCGAAACCGAAAGATACAGCTGATCTGGCGATGATTTTAAATGATCATATTGCTGAGATTGTCACCAATCACCCTAAAAGATTTATTGGTCTTGCTACTCTGCCTATGCAAGATATTGAGCTATCAATTAAGGAGTTGGAGCGCTGTGTCAAAATCAAAGGTATAGCTGGCATTCAAATAGGATCACATATTAACGGATGGAACCTTGATGATCCAAGAATTTTTCCAATTCTTGAGGCTGCACAAGATTTAAACACTGCTATTTTTGTTCATCCATGGGATATGTTGGGTAGTGACCGAATGAACCTCTATTGGTTACCATGGTTAGTAGGTATGCCAGCGGAAACAGCTTTATCTATTTGCTCCATGATTTTTGGTGGTGTTTTCGAAAAATTACCTGATCTAAGAATTGCTTTTGCTCATGGGGGAGGTGCATTTCCAAGTATCATAGGGAGATTAGAGCATGGTTACAATGTTCGCCCAGACATTGTAGCAACCCATAATCAGAGGAATCCCCGAGATTATTTAGGGAAATTTTACGTCGATTCGCTAGTGCATGAGCCAGCCGTTTTGGATTACATGATAAATCTCTTTGGTGCAGACTGTATCGCTCTTGGAAGTGACTATCCATTTCCACTTGGTGAAGATAACCCAGGAGAGATGATCAAGAATATGCAATTAGACGATCGCACAAACCAATGGCTATATGCAGATACTGCTTTAAGATGGCTCAACCTCAATCGAAAGGATTATGAAAGGTGAATAAATCGAATTTTGAAACAAATCGTACTTATGCTAAATATTTAGATAGTCAAGATGATCTGAATCACTATCGTGCTGAATTTTTATTTCCAGAAGATAAAAATGGTTACTCATGTGTTTATCTTTGTGGCAATTCACTCGGGTTACAACCAAAAAAAGTTAAGCACTACCTTAATGAGGAACTGGATGATTGGTCAAAATATGGAGTACATGGACACACTAAGGCTGGTCGACCCTGGTTGACCTATCATCTGCAAGCAAGATCTGGATTTGCTGAACTGACTGGTAGTTTGGAGCATGAAGTAATAGCGATGAATACCCTAACAGTAAATTTGCACATGCTGATGACTACTTTTTATCGGCCAACTCAAAAACGTTTTAAGATTCTTATTGAGTCAACTGCTTTCCCCTCAGATAGGTTTGCTGCAGAATCTCAAATTCGCTTACATGGTTTTGACCCCAAAGAGGCATTAATCGAATGGCATCCAACAAGTGATGAGTTACTAATAGATGATCTACAAC
>MDTG01307963.1_pt1 | contig 18873 bp, 6 predicted proteins | sample 811421 | NCBI WGS metagenome assembly MDTG01 (sample SAMN05326645, study PRJNA326480) | marine metagenome | isolation source: seawater | place: Pacific Ocean: South East | collected 2011
GTTTGCTGAAGAAGCAATGTATAAGTGTATAGCACATGCAATAATGTCGACAAGAGCTAACGTGCAAGAATACATTGTAAACAGGTTTAAAAAAGAAAAATTTGCCGCGGTAAGACAGGCAAAATTAAGGTTATCAAACATAAAATTAGAAGAATTAACTCAAATACTTAGAGGTAAATCTAAGCACATAAAACACTAATATATGCCGGAAATAAAGCAAAACTTTTTTCAAGGTAAGATGAACAAAGACCTTGATGAGAGATTAGTTCCTAATGGACAATATACACACGCAAACAATATACAGGTGTCAACATCTGATGCCGACAACGTTGGTACGGTGCAAAGTTTATTAGGTAACAGCGCAATACCGGTTGCTAGTCCAACAGTAATTTCTGATTCTGGAGTTTGCGTAGGTGCTATTGCTGATGAGTCTAATAATGCCGCTTATTGGTTAATAGCTAGCAGCAATGATTGGTCAAATTCAGCACCGTCTTCAGCTATAATTACTTATAAAGATATGATATACAAAAGTGTTTACAACGCTACTGCAGACACGCACACTGTAACGCCTGTGTTTGTAGACTTTTGGTTAGAAAAACATCAAACACCGTCTTCTAGCAACTGGACTGGTAGTGGTACTTATACAGAGTTCACTGTTAGTAGCGCTTCTAATTTGTCAACAGGTATGTATGTAAAGCTTGTTGGATCCCCTAGTGAAACTACATATAGAAAAATAACTGTATCTGGAACTACTATAGATTTAGACTCTCCTGTAACAAAAAAAGACTGGGACTGGATAGAGTTTTCTTGGTATATACCAGACTCTTATAATGTTTTTAGTTTTGGAAATAATCAACACCCTAAACGTGTTTTAAGGTTTGATAAAAATAAATTAATAACTGGCTTAAACATTATAGATGATTTATTGTTTTGGACAGACAACAACACAGAGCCTAAAAAAATAAATATACCAAGATGTATTCTTGGTACTGATGACGTTAACACGTCTACAAAGCTTATATCTGGTAGCTCAAACTATTTAGATTTAATAGACGCAAGCTTAAGCTCTTTAGACTTAGCCTCACCACCTTTTTATAAAGAAAGTGATATAACTGTTATTAAAAAAAATCCAGAAACAGCTCCAGTAATAGAGTTAAGCAGCTTGGTAAGATCTGGAACTACAGAAACAAGTTCTCAATTTAATTTTGCTAGTGTTAATGCTCAAGAAACAATAACAATTGTATTAAACGATACGTCTAATTACAAATCTAACGACACTCTTTTATTTGGGCAAGGTATATCGCCTACTTTAAATAATTTTGACGCTAGAGGTAGAATAAAAAGTATTGATGGTAACACTGTAACACTACTAATTTTAAATATTTCTGCTTCAGCTACTTTTGGAGCAGGCAGTTACAATGTTGTTTTAGAAAACGTTGAAAAAAATTTATTTGAAGAAAAGTTTGTTAGATTTGCTGTAAGATGGAAATATGCAGACGGTGAGTATTCTACAATATCTCCTTTTTCAGATATTGCTTTTGCACCTGGCGATTTTAATTACGAAACTATTGGCGGTTATAACAAAGGTATGGTAAACCAAATAAAAGAAGTTATTATTAAAGATTTTATACCAACAGATATACCTGAAGACGTTGTTCAAATAGACATACTATATAAAGAGTCTAACTCACCAATAATATACACAGTTGACAATATAAGTAAAGAAGACATAATTATAAACGGAAGCACTAACGCTTGGAATACTATAAACAAAAGTTTAGCTTTTCAAGGTAGATATGTAATAACTTCTGAAAATATATATTCTCCTATACCTTCAAATCAAATATTAAGACATTTTGATGAAGTTCCAAGAAAAGCTTTAGCGCAAAGCGTTATAGGTAATAGAGTTGTTTATGCAAATTACTTGCAAAACTACGATGTAAAAGATGACAATTTTAACGCTATAAAACCACAGCTAGACGCTTTTGTTAGCGCTAGAATTTTTGATTCTGCTGAAATGTTAAAAAATAATTTAGCAAGCGCTACTAATAATAGCTCTGGCAACAAAGTTGATGGTTGGATTTTTGACAGTGGTTGGAAGTCAATAGACTATGCTTTAAATGATTTTTTACAAGGAGGTTTTGTGCAAAGCACGGACAACGGTGTTGGAAGGTTTAATAAAATAAAACAAAATCTTGATTTAGAAAATAACGAATCTTATAGGGTTAAATTTAAAATTACTAACTATAGTCAAGGTTCTTTAAGATTAAGACTAATAGGTTCTAGTTTTTATGCTGAACAAGATTTTAGTGCTGACGGCGAATATGATGTTGTTCTTACACTAAGCACTCCTAATGTTTTAGCTATAGACAATCTTTTTAACAACGGTACTACATTTAGTTTTCAATCACAAAGCACGACTAATAATTTTATAGGTAGAATTTCAAACTTTAGCTGTAAAAAAATAGTTAATTCCAATAAAAAATCTATAAAATCACAAAGAAATTATCAGGTAGGTGTTGTTTATGCAGATAAATTTGGAAGACAAACTCCAATTTTAACAGACGAAACTGCATCTTTAAAAGTAGCAAAAATTGATTGTGCAAATCAAAACTCAATAAAAGTAAAATTACAAAATGAAGCGCCTGCTTTTGCACATACTTTTAAATTTTTTGTAAAAGAAACTTCTTCAGAGTATTACAACCTAGCTGTAGATAGAATATACAGGTCTTTAGATGACAACGTTTGGGTTTCTTTTCCATCTTCTGAAAGAAATAAAGTTGACGAGGAAAATTATTTAGTTTTAAAAAAGCAAATAAACGGAACAGCTGTTACTGAAGAATCTGCAACTTACAAGATTCTTGCTATTAAAAATGAAGCTCCTCAATTTATAAGATTAAACAAAAAAGTTTTAGCAACAGCTAGTGGTTTAAACTCTAGCGCTGGTATTAACACTTTGTTTGGTAATTCTAATTATAGACCTGTAGACGACCAAAAAGTTTTAGCTATTGACAAAGATCTTTATTTAAATAACGACAATGGTGTTGAGCTAGAAAATCTTGATAGGTTGTTTTTGAAGTTTAAAGACGGTAATAACACAACTGTATATTATGAGGTAGAATCTGTTTCTGTAAGAGAGTTTAATAACAAAGACTTTTACTTTATACATTTAGTTCGAAATATAAATGATTACGACGCAAGTTGGATTATGAACAACACTAGTTTAAACACTAACGTTGTTTTAACTATAGCTCAAGAAAAAGATGAATTAAAACCAGAGTTTGAAGGTAAGTTTTTTGTAAAGTTATTGTTAGACGATAATTTGAGGAATTATGTTTTATCTCAAATATTATCAGGAGACGAGGCTATGGGTATAGTAGCAAGAACTCAAGCTTGGTACGCTTCAGACGCTGGCGCTGTTGGAGATACTGCAACCGCTACTAGATACCAAAAACAAGACACTAACATTTTAGTAGAAACAGATATATACAATTCTGGTACTCCTAATATTTTTAACCCATATCCATTTAACAACGGTAGTGATAATTTTGACAATTCTGGTGATAGCTCTTACTCGCCTAGTAGAGGTGTTATAGATCAAGTACCTATTTGGCCGGGCACACTTGCGGGACCATCTCCATTTATTATAGTAAATATGTTTAGAGGATCTAAAGACGCAATGTTAAAATGGATAAGAATTTTAAAGTTTAAGCTTTACAGCTCTTGGTCTACAGTAGAAGCTGACATGTCTCAAAGTAGTCTAAACGCAACAAGAAAAAACTTTTTTATAGACAGGGTTGGTTACGTAGGTATACAACCGCTAGATCAAGAAGAACCTATAAATGGTAAATATAGAGATCCAGGTTATTGGGATCACGAGCAAGGAAGAGCAATTATTGACACAGCAAACAATCCTTCTAAATATGGTAGAGGCATTTTTCAAGCTACAGGGGGAGAAAGAGATATAGAAGGCAATATTGATACTTGGTTTGTTGAAGATAATTATTACATGGAGCTTTCTTACTGTAAAATATGGGCGAACGATACCGATCAACACGTTTCTGCTGGAGATATTGACGAAGTAAGTTCTTGGAAAGATGCTTGGTCTGTTGGTAATCCTAATAACTCAAATCATATTGAAGAAAAAGAATTTGTTAAAAAACTAAGAGTAGGTAGCAAGTTTAGATTTAGCGGCGATAGTAGTGAAAAAACTTATGAAATTAAAAAAATAAGACTTGAAAGAAGATGGAATCATACGCCACACCCTCTTTACATTTATCCAAGTACTGGTGGTGGATCAGGCCAAACAGCTATAATAGCTAAAAGTGCGCCGGATAACAACGGAAACACGTCTGTAATAAGAATGAATAATCTTAAGACACAAAACACTAGCATACAAGATATTTCGTTTGCTCCAGCTCAAAGAATGACCGGAAACAAAATAGAAGATTTTAGCCCTGTCGCTCCTATTAGCGTTCATGCTTCAACGTCGTTAACTTATGAAAAAGCTAGATTTGGCTATGCTACAAATAGAAGGTTAACTTGGACTATGGAAATAGAAGAGGCGCCAGGTTTTGATGGTAACTATAATCCTTTAAGTTCATCAACAACAAATGTTAACTCTACTAAAATGGACGAAGATAATAGCCAATTTATAGAGTTTGTCGAACCTGATTTTAACGAAACAAATCAAATTCCTTCTACTGATCCAGCTATATTCGAAACTCAACCTAAAACTGATGAAGGTTTAGATATTTATTACGAAGCAAGTGATTTTATAAGCGTTGGTGATCACCATGCTTTTCACGAATTGCCTTGGTTTAATTGTTATAGTTTTGGTAATGGCGTAGAATCTAATAGAATAAAAGATGATTTTAACCAAGTTGTAGTAGACAAAAACCCTAGAGCTTCAACAACTTTTCAAGGAGAATATGAGGAAGAGCAAAGAAAATATGGCTTAATATACTCTGGTATATACAACTCTAAAAACGGCGTTAACAATACAAATCAATTTATTGCTGCAGAAAAAATAACTAAAGACATAAATCCAGAGTATGGTAGTATTCAAAAGCTTTATGCTAGAAACTCTGACTTACTAACTCTTTGTGAAGATAAAGTTTTAAGAGTACAAGCTAATAAAGACGCTTTGTTTAATGCAGACGGTAATGTAAATATTGTTGCAACAGAAAACGTGCTTGGACAAGCAATTCCTTTTGCAGGAGATTACGGTATATCAAAAAATCCAGAGTCATTTTCTTCGCAAAATTATAGAGCTTATTTTGCAGATAAACAAAGAGGAGCAGTGCTTAGATTATCAATAGATGGTTTAACCCCTATATCTGACGCTGGCATGACTGACTGGTTTAAAGATAATTTGAAACCATCTACAACTATATTAGGCAGTTACGATAATAACAAAAAACAATACAACTTAACACTAAAAGGTAGTTCTGATTATACTATTAGTTATAAAGAAACCGTTAAAGGTTGGACAAGTTTCAAGTCTTATATACCAGATCAAGGTGTTAGCGTTGCAAATAACTATTATACTTTTGCAAAACAATTTAGTACAAGTAACTCTAAAATATGGTGGCACCACAATAATGAAACTCGTAATAATTTTTACGGTAAACAATATGATTCAGATGTAACCTTTGTTTTAAACGAAGCTCCTAGTGTAATTAAAACATTTAAAACGCTTTATTACGAAGGTACACAAGCTAAGGTTGATGAATTTGCTACAGTAACTCAAGGTGGTGTAAGTTATACTGACGAAGAATATTACAACTTAACTGCTCAAACAGGTTGGCATGCGGAAGACATAACTACTGACAAACAAAGTGGGCAGGTTAACGAGTTTATAGAAAAAGAAGGTAAATGGTTTAATTTTATAAAAGGTGATACAACTTCACTAAGCAACTTAGACACGTCAGAGTTTAACGTTCAAGGTTTAGGAACTATAACATCACACGACCCAAATTAATATGGCATTATCAATAAGTTTAAATAGCATAATAAATATAGACTCTAACCACACGGTGTCTATATCGGCTGGTAGTGGCGTTACTGCAACTACAACTAACGGTACTTTTGTTTCAACAACAAAATATACTTTGTCGCCTGATAGCGGCACTCAAGTTACTGTTGCAACTATAACTTTTGCGGCTTCTAGCGATTATTACTACTTCAAACAGCCAAGATATAAAATTAAAACACCTTATAGAAACTCTTACGACATATCTGAAACAATTACAAAAGATTCAAACAACAGAGTAACTTCAAAAGTTTTTGTAATTAAATATTTCAACACAACTAATTCTTTTAGTGATTCAATAGTTTTTGATCACGAAACTAAAGCTTTACCTTTAACAAAGAACATACACAACAATAATTTATTAGAAATAAAATCTTTTTTATTAGATACCGAAGATTTAATTTCTACAGGTGGTGTTAGAAATTTTGTTGTAAAAGGAGATGTAACGGCTAAATTTAATTTAAAAATAACTAAAGATAATCCAGCTGGATCTGACACAACGTACGACTTTACAACAAACACTTTTACAGCCACAGCAACTCAATTAACAAGTCAAGAAATAAATTCTACAGGTAAATTTGTTGGTTATATAAATTTTCCAGCTATAACTCAAGATGACACTTACACGGTTGAGTTATCTCCAGTGCTTTCAAAAGGCACAACCTTAAACTCTTTAATACAAGACTCTACAGATAAAAACTTATACACACTAACAATAAACCAGTATAAAGCCATAACAATAAGCGTTGTTTTAGCTTCAACATCATATTCTGGCTCTTATTCAAGTTTTCCACCTTCAACAGTTACTATAGTTGGGGAAAGAAACTCTACTGAAAGAGTTACTACAAAATTTTCGTATGATTTGTCGCTAAGTGCCAACTCTTTTACTTTTGCTAGAGGTTATACTACAAACGCGGCCGGTATGAGCGTTTTAGATATAAGATCAAGCGTTGTTAAAGTTAAAAACGGAGCTCAAACTGCTGGAACAACGGTAGTTTTTGATGATGTAAATGGTTTAATTTCTGGAATGTCAATGACTGGAACTGGAGTAACTGGTTCTCCAAGAGTGTTATCTGTAGATGATTCTACAAACTCTATTGTAGTTAGTGTTACTCAAAACGCTGGTGGTGATGGTGGTATGGCAGACGATGCTAGTATTACTTTTACCTACGGCGGATCGGAAACTAGTAGGTCTATTAGTGGTTGTGAGTTTGAGCTTTTAGGTATAGACGAAACAACAACTGGTTATCTTTTAAATGCAGTGACGTTGGCGCCTGTTGAAACGCTTGTTAATGATTCAACTGTAGATGGTAGTGACGGGGTAGTAACCGTAGACAGCGTTGCTGGTATTAAAGCAGCTTCAACAACTTTTGTTAGTGGTAGGGGTATAAACGCTGCAGCACTAGCCCCGCATGTAGATAGCGTTAATACCGGCACAAACACCGTGACTTTAAGCGCTAATCAAACTTTAGACGACAATACACCGCTTACATTTACAGGTAGTAGTAGAAGCGCAACGCTAGCTTTTGATCTTGATATAACTAATTTTGGATTACAAGATCACACGTTAACAATTAACTTGGACACTATTTTAACAGTATCATAACATGGCAGAAATAACAATAACAATTGGTGGTGAGATAAACAGTTCTTTGAGTGTTGGAGACACAGCTTATTATGTGTCTTTAACGCCCTCTGGAGGTTTTAACTCAAGCACAGGAAACATAACATCTTTAGGCGAGGTTAAATCAATTAACGCATCTACAAATCAAATAGAAGTTGAAGTAGGAACAACCACAATAGGTGGTGGCGCTTTAAATAATAAAATGCTTTTATTTTCTAAAGACGCTGCTGTTAACACTTCTGGTTTAACAGGGTATCACGCAACAGTTAAAATGACAAATAATTCAACTACAGAGTCAAAGCTTTTTTCAGTTGGTTCTGAGTTTATACAAAGTAGTAAATAACGCATAAAAAGTGTAATTATAAATAAATAAAACAAAACATATGGCAGTAGGTATAAAAAATAAAGAAGTAAAAAGTAGTCTTAGCAAAAGTTCACCTGCTAAGTTTCTTGGAAATTTATTTGCTGGTAGGGGAAATATAAGAAGATTAAAAGATGCTGAAAAAGAATATAAAGAGCAAATGAAATCTTATCAAGATTTTACATTTAAAAATGCTTTTTCAGAAAATGTTTTTGCAAACATGGAAAATCCTTTTGAAGATTTAACTGTAAACCAACAAGCCTCACAGTTTCAAGCACAGCAAACACAACAAAGTCAATCTAATATATTAAACGCTTTACAGGGTGGCGGCCAGTTTAACGCTGGTAATATACAGGCTTTAGCAAATCAAGGCGCTATAGCAGCTCAAAGAGCTTCGGCTAGTATAGGGCAACAAGAAGCAGAAAACAGAAGGATGGCAGCACAAGGAGCTTCAAGAATACAAAACATGGAAAGACAAGGCATGCTGCAACAACAAAAAGGCGAAGCAATGGTACAAGGCATGGAGTTTGATAGACAAGCTACACAGCTTGGCATGTCAATGCAAATGGTTGGTAATGCACAAGACGCTATTGCTGCAAACAAAGCTATGTGGGGTAATATTATTGGTAGTGTTGCAAGTGGATTTGTTAGCGGTGGTATGGGTAATTTGAGTGACACTACTAACTTTTTTGGAAAAACAAAATAAATAAAGTATGGGAGCAGATCAAAATTTAATAAGAGCAGCGGCGCAGATGGGGCCAAAGCCATTTGACTATAGCGGTATAATGACTGCTATAGCTAATATTGGTAAGTTTATGGCAACTAAAAAAGCTGTGGCTGAAGAAGTGTTATCGCAAGGTAGAAAAATGTTTAAAGCTGTGCCATCAGAAATTTTTGAAGGTAAGTATGGTGAAGCTAATTTAGATTTTATTACAAATAAAAAAAACGAATACGCTGCTGCGCACGAAATTATGAGAACGGCTTTTCCTGGTAGCAAAAAATATAAAAATGCCGCAAGAACTGTTAACAGTATAAAATCAATTTTAGAAAACAATAAAGCAGGCTTAATTAAGTGGGAAGAGCTAAGAAATAAAGCAGAGACTGGAGATTTAAGGAATAACATGTCTGATGGTAATGGTAGTGTGTCTTATAATAGAGTGCTAGATGTTATTACTAACGCCACAACTGGTAGTTTAAATGCAAATATTATTTTTAGAAATGAAGGTATTTTCTTTTATGACGACGAGATGAATATGGATGTTAGCATTGACGATCTTATGAATGGCTACAAAGAAAAAAGTCCTTTTTTAGCTGACGCGCTTAAAAGTATTAATGACGTAATTAATAAATATGGCACAACTCCAAAAAAAAATGGAGAGCCTCTTTTAATGAGCCAAGCTAAAACCGCAATAGATGCTATTATTGAAAAAGCAGGGCAGACTAAAAATGGTGGTTTTAATAGTGTTCGTAGTTTAGCTTATGATTTATCTATCGATGGGAATACATACGTAACATCTAAATCAGATTCTATTTTGCAACTTACCAACGTTGAGTTTATTGCTCAGCAAGAGGCAATAGATCCTGATGTTACACGTGATGAAATAAAAATGATGAAGCGAAATTTATTAGCAGACGCGTACGGTACAAATAACACTCAGGATTTAGAAGATGGCTTGCGTGCATGGATGTACAATCTTGTTAAAGAAGAGTACGTTAATACAGAAACTGTAACAGATAAAGGAGGTAAATTACAGTTAGGATTAATAGGCGCCAATAATACTTCTCTTTACATGGATGCTAAAGAAAAACAAGAAGCTATTAAAGGTCTTAAAAATAAAGAGTCGTGTTTTATAGATGGGACTGAAATTAGTTGGAGCGAGTCTAAACAAGCTTGGATGTACGATGATTATGCTGATGGTGCTACTTTAATACCTGGCGACAGTCAAAAAAGATTTGATGATGGATCTCCTGAAGCGCTTTTATTTAGATTTAAAAACGATCCAGATATAGCAAAAGCCCTTAAATTAGTTTCTGAAGAAAAAGAAGAACAAACGCAAGCTCAAATAGACTCAACACAAGCTGCACAAGCTCAAATAGACTCAACACAAGCTGCACAAGCTGACACAACATTACCTATATTTAAAGTAGACACAATACAAAAATAATATGCCAACATATATTTATAATGATAACATAGTATTTAGTGAAGCAGATGTTGAAAATGCAGCTCAAAAATCAAACATCAGCGTGTCTGAATATATTAATAAGCTTGGAGGTAAACTAACAAAACAGCCTGTTGATGTTTCAAATAATAAAACTGTTGAAGGTATTAGCAAGACAATAATTAATATTGCTAACAACGTGTCAAAGTACGATCCTGAAGTTAATCAAGAATTAGGTAAAATATTGTATGAAGATCCTTTAACGGCTATGCCAAATGGCAAAGCTATAAGAGGTGTTACACCATTTACAGGAAGGCCAATATCAAGTTTTAAAGCAGCAGAAACGTCGCAAAACGCACGTATTCAAGATTATTTTGGAAAAGAAAAGTTTGAAAATTATCAAAAGTATAAATTTTACAATAGAGTTGATTTAAATAATGTTTCAGAAGAAGATTTATATGTAGCAATGACAAATGTAAAAAATCGTAGGATAAAAGATTTTAATGCAAATATTGATAACGATGAATTAAGAGAAAAAACGCAGCTTTATTATGAAGACGAAAAGCTTCATGAAATTTATTTATCTTTAAAAACAGACGACAACTCAACAGTAACTAAAAACGCTAGTTTACAGTTAGATGACGCTAATTATTCTTATACAACTACGCCTTTAATAGATCAAAAAACTACTGATCCAAGCCATTTTTACGACAAACATTTAGAAGCTTTAAAAATAGATAGGCAAAACTTTGATTATCCGTACAAATACAATAGCGAGCAAAGAGCGGCTGCGTTAAAAGAAGCTGCTGAGCTTAGAAAAAACGGTGAAACTTTAAAAGCAGATTTGTTAGTAATGAGTGCTGGACAAAGAGGTGATGTTAGACAAGAGCAGTCAGATATTATAACAGGTAAAGGTGAAGTTGACAAAGTTAAAAGTCAGTTTTGGGATCACAACACTGTTATATATGAAAATGCTGCAAAAAACTTTACAACAGATAAAGAAAATTACGACAAAGTAATATCTGAAACAAATAAAAAAGCATTAGAGTTAAAAAGTAAAGCTGAAAACTTAGATAAAAAAAGTGCAGATTACAAAAGCAATCTTGAAGCAATTGTAAAAGAACTTAACACAATAGCTGATTTTCAACAAAGTGCTACAGACTCTTACAACTATCAAGTAAACCAGCTTAATTTAATTGGTGATCAATACATGAGCATACACTCTGGTATGAAAAATTATGATGAAGTTGTAAAGTCGCTTATGTTAAATTATGACTTTGGATCAAGAGCTATGATCGGTCTTGAAATAGGTGCTGCTGAGTCAGTTAATTTTGTAACTGGACTTTTAGCTACGCTTGAAAAAGGAGTTGTTGATGCTGTAAATTATTCTAATGAGTATAAAGGTAGAGACGCCACATCATTTACTTTTTTTAGAGATGCAAATCAAGGTATGTTAGATTATACCGAAAGCGTAAAGCAATATAAAGAAACAGCTTTTCCTGTTAGCTATAGATGGGAAGATATTAATTCTTCTAATTATGGCGAGGCTTTATCTGAGATACTTGCAAACAACTCTTTTAGTATAGCGGCTGCACTGACTTATGGTGGTGTTATAAGTTACGGCGCTAAAATGGGTATAAATATGACAGTACCACAAGCTACTAAATATTTAGGAAATACATTTTTAACAGTTGAAGGTGGTGGTTATTTTAGCAGGCAAGATTTAGCTAGAAAAAGTGCGGTAAAAAATATTGAACTTGCTGATAAAATGCTAGCGCAAGAAGATATAACAGGTGAAAAAATTATTTTTTATCAAAATATAAAAGACGATGCTACTAGAGCTTTAAATCAAAATGAGTATGCCTTGGCTTTTGCTGGTATTGGATATGGTGCAGTAGCTAAATATGCAGAAAAGTTTGGTACTATGCGTTATGTTAGAAATTTTGCTATGGCTAATAAAGCTACTGGAAGTGCTTTAACTAAACTTATGAAAGGTAGTTACAATGTTAGTTTTAACGCGGCTACTGAATATATTGAAGAAAGTGTTACTTTAGGAACTCATAACTTTATTGATATAATAGGTGGTGATAATAAAAGTTTACTTGAAGGTTTAGACGCTGATTTTAATTTAAATGTTTTAGTAACAACGCTAGGTATTCAAGGTCCTTCTGTGGCTAGAAACTTAACAATGGGTATATATGATGTTGGTACTACACAGCAAACTAAAAACAAAAACAAAGCAAGAGCTTTAAAAATAGCTGCAATACAAAAAGAAATAGATTATTTACAAGGCTATGACCCTACCGCTGGTACTGAAGTTGAAATTGTAAAGCTAATAAAAGAACAAAACAAACTTATAGAAGAAGCGTCTCTTTCTTTTAGTTTTGATATGGCTGAAGTAGCACAAATGAGCCCTCAAGATTTAAAACAATTGTTTGAGCTTGATAGACAATTAAGAGCATTAGATCAAGATATTTATTCATATGGCGCTGATATGTCTCAGTATGGCGATCCTACTTTTTACAAAAATAAACTAGAAGAAGTTAAACAAAAAAAGAGTAAAATAATAGAGCAAATGGACGCTTTAAGAAGCGCGCCAGAAAAAACAAGAATTGAAGAATTAAAAAATTATTTAAATCTCGAGAACATTAAAGCTTCTACACAGTTCTATTATAGTTATTATAAAAACACGTTAAAGCTTGCAGATGCAATGGGTCAAAAATACAATGTATTTAAAGATCAAGCGTCTATGGAGGCTTTTATTGATAAGCAAGTTGGAAATGGTAGCATGAAAGAAGACGAAGCTCAAGATTTAAAAGATTCATTTGCAAAAGGAAGTTATGGTAGTGAAAGTAGTGCAGGTGTTATTATAAGAGAAGATAACATCGTCAATGATTTAAATCTTGCGCCTACAGATTTTGAAAAGTCAATTGTTGCTTTTACTTTATTTCACGAAATGCAACACCAAAACGATAGGTCTATAAACTTACTTACTGACGAAGGTATATCAGAGCAAAACAAACAAGCGGTAAAAGATTTAGAACAATATATTGAAAGCCAATACAGAAGTAATAATAAATTTACTGAAGAAGTATACAATACTTTTAAAGCAAGGCTTAATAAATACAAAAGAAGTGGTAAAAGTTTAAACGAACTAACAGCTCTTTTAGCTGAGCTTCAAAACTACGGTGTTATAGAAAAAGACAATAGTCTTTCTACTTCGTTAAGGTTGCTTTTCAATATGGCAAGTAAAAAATACTTTGGCAATCAGTCAAACTTTTTTAGATTTAGAGATGCTAGAGATGTAGCTGCTTACGTTTCTAGTTTTCAAAAAGGTGTTAGAAATTATATAGCTGCTGGCACAGTGCCTGAAAGAGACGCACAACCGTTATTTTCTGAAAGCATACAAAAAAGAACACCTGAAAAGATAATACGACAAATCAAAAAAATTCAAAGAACAATTAGAGACCCTAAGTTATTAGAAAAAGACACTGACTATAATAGAGCTTATAAAGAACTAGAAGAGCAATATAGTTTAATAGCTTTGAAAGCTATAGGTTACAGTCCTGAAGCAGGTGATATACCTAGAGAAAATCTTGTTTCAACTATGTCTGTTTATTTGCCAGGTCTTATAGATAGATACTTTGAAGGTAAAGGTAAGTTTTCAACGTTTGTAACTACAAATATAGCACCTAAAGATGACACTATATACGAACAAGCTAAAATACAAGCTATACGTGACAGTATTAAGCTTGACGATCCAAACGTAAAAGATCTTGCTGGTGATATAAACGATACAGCAAACACACAACAAACGTTTGTGCAAAAAATAGATATGTTTGAAGATTTTAGTATTGTGTCTACAAAGTCTAATGATATAAAATCTAAAATAAAAGTAAAGAAAGGTGACACATACAAAGAGGTAATTGATAATAACGCTGGTCAAGTTGGTGAAATTATATTTGACATGCCAGCTAAAAAAATTATGGCAGGTGGTGCTAATTTAACAGCTGTAAGAAAAGTTGAAGAAGGTATGCCAATACCGTCTGAAGGCCAAAGCATACAAAGAGTTTTTCAAGCTGGCGAAAATGCTGCTAAGTTTATAAAAACTTTACCACTACTAAACGTTACTAGAAAAACAGCTGATATAAATAAAGTTGGTGAAAATATAGATGTGTCAAGAGATATTTATGGTAGAGCTATTGGTATAAAAGGCTTAGTCATGGATTATTTTTACGAAGACTATACAGATCCAAAAGCGACTAGTAAAGACCCTAAAGTTAAACGAGATGCTGAAACATCACCAGGTGGTAGAAGTTTAGGCTTAACAAGTCAAACAGATGTTAAAATATTAAAGCCAGAGTTTAGAGCACCAACAGATGAGACTATTGAAAAGTTTAAACAAGATTTAGGTATAACAGCTAAAAATGAGCCAAACATATACAATAGAGATATAGGTCAATTTTTAAAAAGTAGTGCAAAAGCTTTATCAATAGGTGTGTCATTGTCTGGTGCTCAGAGAAAATTACAAGCTAAAACAGAAGCTGCACCTGCCGTAGAAAAACAAGCTTTAAAACAACAAACTGCAGACATTACTACCGCACAAGGTAAAGCAGCGTTTAGTGAAAGATTAGTTTCAGTTGATAACATAGTTGAAGTATTAGACGCCCTTGAACTAGATACAAAAGGTATAGACAAGCTTTTTGAAAGTTTAAAAATAAAAGCTACTTATGATTTAAGTACGGTGCTTACTGAAAAAGGTAGAGAAAAGTTTTTTGAAGTATTAAAAAATGATTTATTTCCTCTTATGCCAAAAGAGTTTTGGTTTACAATTAGTAAAACTGGAAAAGTTACCGCAGACGTGTTTACTGCTTCTCACGATAACTACGGTGATTTTTCAATGGGTAAATATAAGCAAAAAGATAAGGAAAAAGGTAATATACCTAAAGGTAAAAAAGTTGGTGATTTTAAAAGTCCAAAAGAAAAAGCCGGTTACGATACTTTTAGAAATGAACTACGAAAACTAGCTAATGACAATACTATTAAATTTGGTGCCAATGTAGCTGGCGCTAATTTTAGTGTTAAAAAAAGCTACAAAACTATGTTTGGTACGCAAGAAAAAAGAAACGATAGAAAAGCTATTGAACAATGGAATAAAGATGTAGCTTTGATACATAGGGTTATGTGGGAGCGTTTTAACGACGCTATGCAAAACGACAAAGATGGTAAAGCAGCTAGAGCTATAGGTAGTTATATAAAGTTAACAGCTAATGACAAGCAGTCTTGGCACAGGCTTGGTGCTCAAGTTGTAGGTTTTTCTAAAAATCTTAATGGTAAAAAAATAGAAAATGAGCACGCAATGCCAGCAACTCAAGCGTACCTTTATTTAATGAAAAGCGCAATAGACGAGCGTATTGATTTTAAGTTTGCTTATGATCTTATTATAGAAAATTACAAGCTAATAGTTTTAGATAAAGCTATGGACGAAAAATTAACTAATGCAAGAACAGCTAGAGGTTACAGCTTGCGTTATCGTATGCCAGATGCTTGGAGTGTTGTGTATGGTAGTTGGTGGCAAAGATACTTTAACCAAATAGTTGTTGCTACAGATGGCGTTGGTATTGACCCTAATTCAATAGTAGGTTTAGATGGTAAAACAACATTTGCAACAATTTTTAATGTTAATGCTAGTGGATTAGTTAGCGGTACTAATAATCAAGTGCAAAGCAGAACTAATATGTCTTTAGCCGTTACTCAAGCTAGAGGTTACAACAAGAATACAAAATCAAGAGGTATGAGTACTTTTGATTTTGATGAAACATTAATTATTGATGGTGAAAATTTTATAACAGCTACTAAAGGTAATGATGTTATAAAAGTTAGTAGTGGTCAATGGCCTATACAAGGTCCTCAACTTATGGAAGAGGGTTATACCTTTGATTTTAAAGATTTTGTAAATGTAAGAGGTGGTACTGAAGGACCATTGTTGCAAAAAATGAAAAATCAAATAAGAAAATATGGGCCTAGCAATGTATTTGTGTTAACAGCTAGGATGCAAGAAAGTGATACAGCAATACATGGCTGGTTAAAAACTCAAGGTATAGATATACCTCTAAAAAACATAACTGGCTTAGGTAACAGTACTGGTGAGGCAAAAGCTCTTTGGATGCTAAATAAGTTTGCTGAAGGCTATAATGACATGTACTTTGTAGATGACGCACTGCCAAATGTAAAAGCTGTAAAAGATTTACTTGAACAACTAGATATAAAATCAAAAGTAGTACAAGCAAAGATTAATTTTAGCGAAGGATTAGATCTTGATTTTAATAAAATATTAGAACAAGTAACCGGTATTGATGCTAAAAAAAGATTTAGCGCTGTAAAAGCTAGAAAACGTGGTAGAGATAAAGGTAAGTTTAGACTTTTTATACCCCCATCACACGAAGATTTTGTAGGTTTGTTATATAACTTTATAGGCAAAGGTGAACAAGGAAACAAACATAGAGACTTTTTTGAAAAGTCTTTGATAAGACCTTTAAACACAGCCTTTAGAGAATTAAACAACGCTAAACAAGCTATAGCTAATGACTATAAAAATTTAAAGAAAAAATACCCAGAGCTTGTTAAAAGGTTAAATAAGAATATAAAAGAAACAAAAGACGATTATACTGGTCAAGATGCTATTAGAGTTTATTTATGGAACAAAGCTGGTTATGACATACCTGGTTTAAGTAAATCTGATCAAGATTTATTAGTTGCTATAGTTAAAGCAGACGCTGAAATGCTAGCGTTTGCAGAAAATGTAAATATTATTTCAAGACAAAAAGACTATGTAAAACCTACTGAAGTTTGGGAGATAGGTGATATAAGAACTGATTTAATAGAAGCAACTGATGGTGTTAATAGACAACAGTTTTTTATTGAATTTATTGAAAATGTTGACAAAATATTTAGCACTAAAAATTTAAACAAAATAGAGGCTGCTTACGGTGAAGGTGTAAGAGAAGCTATAGAAGATATGATTTATAGAATTAAATCAGGTAGAAGAAGGCCTCAGGGTGTTAACAAGCAGGTAAATAGATGGTTAGATTATTTACAAGCTTCTATTGGTGGTGTAATGTTTTTCAACATGAGGTCATCAATATTACAGCAATTATCTATTGTTAACTTTATAAATTTTGAAGACAACAACTTGTTTCAAGCAGCTAAAGCTTTTGCAGATCAAAAACAATACTGGAAAGATTGGGGGATGATATTTAATTCTGACATGCTAAAGCAAAGGCGTGGTGGTTTAACTATGGATGTTAATTATCAAGATATAGCTAGTTATGCTGCTAGATCAAAACAACCTATTAGAGCTATAATAAAAAGATTATTAGCTTTAGGATTTACGCCAACTCAAATATCTGATAGTATGGCTATTGCTTCTGGTGGCGCTACTTTTTATAGAAATAGAGTTAATACTTATTTAAAAGAAGGTTTAAGCCAAAAAGAAGCAGAAACAAAAGCTTTTGAAGATTTTCAAATTGTTGCAGAAGCTACTCAGCAGTCTGCTAGACCTGACATGACTTCGTCTCAACAAAACTCTGTGCTAGGTTGGTTTATATTAGGTTTTCAAAACGTTACATCGCAGTACAATAGAATAATAAAAAAATCTGCAAGCGATCTTATAAATAGAAGAATATCACCTCCTTATAAAACTCAAAAAGCTAGTGATATGGGTAATGTTTCTAGAATACTTTATTACGGTATGATTCAAAACATAGTTTTTTATACTTTACAAACAGCTTTATTTGCAGCATTGTTCAATGAAGACGAAGATGACGAGCAGTTTTTAAAGAAAAGAGGTAGAGTATTAAACGGTACTTTAGACAGTTTACTTAGAGGTTCTGGTGTTGGTGGCGCTATAATTTCTACAATAAAAAATATGGCGTTTGCTTTTGCCGGTGAAAGAACTAAAGAGTATAACGAAGACGAAAGTAGTGTTTTAGTTGAATTACTAAACGTATCACCACCAATGGGTATTAAGGCTAGAAAAATTGTAAACGCAGAAAAAACTTTAAACTACGACGGTGATGTAATAAGCTTTATGCCTAAGCTTAACATTGATAATCCAGTTTGGTCTGCTGCTACTAATTATATTGAAGCTTTAACAACTTTACCTGCTAATAGGTTATATAGAAAAACTCAAAACCTTAGAGAAGCTGCTGATAGAGATAATAGTAATATGCAAAGAATATTTAATTTACTTGGTTGGAGTAAATGGAACTTAGGTATAGAAGATAAAGATTTAGAACGTATTAGAAAACAGGCAAAACAAGCTGCCAAAAGAAATAAAAAATCAAGATCACAAAAAATGAATTTAAACTAATGAAATGAAAAAATTCCTGATACTTCTTTTATTTATTTCATGTTCAAAAGAAGTTGATGATCTTGGCTTCAGAGTTTATACAATACCAGCTGGCGAGCATAGCTCAGGTAGTTTTATTAACCACCCAGACAACTCTAAAATAAGTTTTAAGTTTATATTAGATGAATCAGCTATATACACTAGTGAAATACCAGAAAACCAACACGACGTAAATAAAATATATGGTATGAGTGATTTTGGTTTGCGTCATCAAAAATACTCGATAAGGCTTGGTTGGAGGTATATAAACAACGAGCTAGAGCTTTGCTGGTTACGTCATGA
>MDTG01117975.1_pt1 | contig 18871 bp, 16 predicted proteins | sample 811421 | NCBI WGS metagenome assembly MDTG01 (sample SAMN05326645, study PRJNA326480) | marine metagenome | isolation source: seawater | place: Pacific Ocean: South East | collected 2011
CTTGCTGAAAGAACAGCTCAACAACGAACCAATGGGGAACTCATCGATTTATGGTTCATCCTAGAAACTGAATTAGACGAATTCGTGAAAGACCCTTCTGCTTTCGACAAACGAATCGCCGAAAGAAAACAAGTACGGAATGAGCTTTCCAGAAGAGTCCCTCCATTTATTTTCGAAGGTCATTTACCAGACCCATCTACATGGCAGATCCGCGAAGAGGTCAATTCTAAGAATTTCCCGGCCCTAAAGGTAGGAGATACCCTTAAAGGTTTCGGTGGGTGCCCTGGTATTGCTGAGGGAATCGCACGAGTAGTAACCGATCCCTCCGACCCAGGGTCTTTAGGTACAGGAGATATCTTAATTGCTCCGCTAACAGATCCTTCGTGGACGCCATTATTCGTTCCTGCTGAAGCTGTTGTTGTTAACGTAGGTGGCCAGATGAGTCACGCTGTCATTGTTTCCCGTGAATTAGGAATGCCATGTGTCGTAGCAGTAGCAAATGCGACTGAAATGATTAGAGATGGATCGCGTATCCGTGTTGATGGATCCTCAGGAGAGGTGACGATCTTAGAAGTTCCAAGCAAATAAAATTAACTTGGATATCTAAAGAAAGTTGCAGCTACGAGTTTCCGTCGGCATAATTAAACTCCCAGCGCGGGGTGGAGCAGTTTGGTAGCTCGTCGGGCTCATAACCCGAAGGTCGCAGGTTCAAATCCTGCCCCCGCCACTTCTGAATGAATAAAGCTCTAACCTTTCTTCAATTCTTCGTAATTCTTATTTGGGAAATCTTCCAAAAATAAACCGTAGAATCAGGACTAATCGTTTAAACCTCATCGGGTTCTTAAGGACGAACCCTAGTCGTGCTAGTGGAGCAACTGAACCGAAAACCTTCTGGAAGACTAATGACCGAACTTTTGCGTCTTCAGTAGTTCCAAATCGAGTTCCTGATGAATCAGAGGGATGTATGGCAACTATAGAGGGGATAAATTCGCAAAAAAGTCCTTTCGAACACGCATTAGCAATAAAGATATATTCATCTCCGAGAAAGCTTTCTGTACCCGCACCAAAGTTCTCATCGAACATGATTTCCTTCCTACGAAATGATTCTGTTCTGATCGCTATTTCGTAGGTTGCAGCCTTGGCAGAATTAAATCGGCTAAGTCGTTTTTTATTACGAGGATACCTTTTCCTTAGATTAGAATTTTCATCGATTGCCTGGCCAAGAATCAAGTCCACATCATCATTGCGTGAGAAGTGCTGCATTACTTCTCCCATGCCCTGTTGAACCCATTTCATATCGTCATCGCCGAAAAAAAGAATCTCTCCGCTTGCCTCAGAAAGAATCCTGTTCCTGCTTTTAGCAGCTCCTAATGAACCCAGATGAATAATTCTTACGTCTTCGCGTTGGAAGTCCTGAATTGTTCCTCCTTGGACAGCGATAAGAATCTCAACATTTTCCCTTATCGGAGGCAGGCATATTTTCTTTACGCGACTTGCAAGACTCGAATATCCAATCGTGATTAGTTGACTATTCACTGAAAACTCTAGCTCTAGCAAATCGCATCAAACCCGAAGACAATCCGGAATAAATTTGTCCGATCATTCTCACAGCTATAAATAGAACAAATGCTTTTGCAGGATTTAATGAGCCCGTCGCAAATAAAACTATGAGAACGCTCAGAAGAATAACTAACCCAACAGATGACAGTAAAGATCCTATCTCACCCGAAATTACTCTAGTCCTGACTTTTTCAGCATTAGTTACCGGTTTTTTAGATTGCTGTTTTTCTCTGAACTTATATTGAGATCTAAATTGCTTCCCAAGTTGCCAAGAGAGAATTTTGAAGATTCCCATTCCAATAATTAGGTTACAAATTCCGAATACAGGGGAGAAGAAAAAAAGTAGACCAGAAACGAAAATTAGTCTTCCATACAAGGTGAGAAGAGACGTAAGTTCCATTGCTGTGGCCCATCGCCAAGAGTTCGCTACTTGATTCTCTGACGAAGATTTTGCTAAAGATTTTTCAAAAATATTTAGTCGATAGTGTTCCTTTGCAAAGCCAAGGATTCGAAGCACAGAGAATAGAACTATGAAAATCACGCCGAGGAATACAAGATTTTTCGTATTACGAGGTTCAGTAGGCAAAATTAAGAGCGAAAAAAAGTGAGCCAAAAGGATCTCGGAAACGGATATGCACACAGCTAAAAAAATCACTCCCATGATCATTCTTGATTCCCTGCGACTTGGGAAGAGATCCGTAGTGGCTTCCCATAGTTCAGTGATTACGTTTCTCATAGATCTCTTCTATTCCATATCGAGTGGATAGCATCAAAAAGTTGTTGTTCGATCTCGTCCTTTTTTGAATCGCTAATGATTTCTGTCTTCCGAATTTTCTCAAGCGGTACCCTTCGAAGATCTCTTTCGACAACCACCGGAACCAACTGTTCTAACCCTACTCCCAGTGAATAATCCGAGTATTTCATTCCTGTTCCAGAAATACTACCCTCTAAACCCTCGAAGGTTATTAACGAACAAGGTATGCCATAAGACTGGCAGGCAATTAGCACATGTAAAGCGCTTGTGATCACTTCGTCGTATTCGATTAGCTTCGATAGGAACCGCTGAACGTTATTTGGGTGAGATACAAGAACGCTTAGTTCATCGCAGTTATCCGGAAGTGCTAAAGGAACTCGATCATGGCTCGCATGTCGAACTAATGCAATCCGTCCATTAGTTGCACCTCTTTCCAATGGAATTACCCTCGAGATGATTGCTGCTGGGTCACCAAACGACTCAATGCTTGGCCCTCCGCATGTTTTCAGAAATTCAGCAGTTATAGGTCCGCGCACTGAAAAATACTTGGCTTTAGTGTTAATAGGGAACTCGTGGCTGGAGATTCCAGTTCCAACAACTACGGAATTATCTTTAATAAATCTAGCTATGGAGCCTACAGCTACAAGATGTTTTGGTGTTTTTCTCGAGGGGGCTGTGGGTGTTTGGAATGATATTTTACAGTTTCCATAATGGGAAATAATAAGAGGTGAAAGCCAATCTCCGAAATTACCTGGGAACGGTCTAACCCACCAACTCAAATTCAAACACCTCTGAGAGTCCCTTGAGGCATAGAAACCAAATGACCTTGCGACCTCTACCGTCCCCAATTCGGATGGGTTTATGATGCTGTTTGAGGACAAGTCATCAGCCAAATCCTCTAATAGCTCGATTTCACCATTGATCCCTGACCTTAAAATACGGTTAGTGATATCTCGACGTTGTGTCTGACTTCTCCCATCTGTGACTCCTGAACGGTTGTATCCCAAAAGGTAATGAGTAAGTCCAACTTGATCAGAGGTAGCGATAAGACTTCTTGAGACAGCTTTGGGTAGCAGCGTCAGTACCGTTTTACCGATGTTAATTAGTCGTTTACGAAACCATTTTGGTCGTTGCTCACTCAAATGTTGGGCTGTCGTTCCCTTGTATTCTGCAACATTTCCACTTGATCCAAAAACAAAAAAAGCTGGATGGCTTGTAGAGGAAGTCTGTTTCCCTACAACGCATGCTGATGGGATAACTTGAAATGTCAATGCATCAGCGTTTGCCCTCCACCCTTCCTCGAAAAAAAAGTCATCTGTCGCTTTTATTTGTGAAGATTTTTCAGCTTCGGCTGCATCAGAAATCATTTTGCGCGCATTACTTGAAGTTCCCACCCCCCAGAAACATGGTTCCCAGAATCGGGTATGGTTCCGATAGCCAATTGCGATCGGAGGGCTGAATCCTCTTTGAAATCCGATTATGTCGGCAGACGAAGACATAATAAAGTCCGGAATCTCCAATAACCTACAATCAACATCTATCCAAAAAACTATTTTTTCAGGGTTTTGAAAACAAACTTCATTTAAATAGGGTACTTTTTTCCGGCAAATATCAACCCAATCTAGATTGGGGTCTAATGATATTTCCTGCAACCTATGGTCTAACCCCAGATCTATGAGATTCTGTTCCAATTCTTTCCCGTGCGTTCGATAATAATCATCGTCTGTGTAAAACGAACAAACAATTATGTCTCGCAAAACGACCTCCGCTTTGTCGGATACTATGAGGGTCTGATGGGGTTCAACTTTAGGTCAATTTTTCAATAAAGTCCCTGCATCTAATGTTTGTTTTTATCAAAACTAACTAAGGCCAGATATTAGGGGAGTGAGTCTACAAGCAAGCCTTTTCAAAGAGATCTATTTCTCTCTGGACCGTGACATCAGGTCCACACTGATTTCTTACTCGTACTTGTGCCGATTCAGACATTGCAAGGAACTGGGTAGGATTTTCTATTAAAGTACTAATGCCTTCTGCTAATTGTTTTGCATTTTCCGGATCAGCTAGGATCCCTTCTCTTTCACTTATGAACTCTGGAATCGCAGTGACTGCGTTTGATATTGGGACAACACCTGTAGACATCGCTTCACCATTCAACATTCCCTGACTATCCCAACGAGTTGGCAAAAGCCCTATTCCATTTCTTAGAAAGATACCTTTGAGAAGTTCTGCACCGACAAAGGACTTCTGTAACTTCACGTTTTTGAAGGATAGAAGAGGGGCTGTATCTTGTTCAAAGTGTTTGCCATCGCCAAAGATCTCTATAGAAAGTTTGGAGAACCACGGCATTTTCGAAAGAATGAAGATAGTTTGGCTCATTAAATCAGTGGCGTAGTTTCTCTTTCCAAAGTTTCTAATAGAGCAGATACGCATTCTCATCTCCTCTGACTTAGGGATGTATGGGAACAGGTTTGGGTCGATAACATTGTGAATAACGTGAGAGTCCAAAGCTGGGGTTCTAGCAAACTCCTCAGCAACTGAACGCATGTATTCGGATACAAATATTTTGTTGATATCTGGATTCGTAAATAGTTCTGACAATGTCCATTGTCTTTCGACATTAGCCATGTCTAGTCGTTTGCCTTGTGTGGCTATTTCTTCCGCAGAAAAGTCTGAAATCAATTCCCTCCAACTGCGGGCTTCAAAGCCATGTATCCAGATATGTGTTGGTAAATCTAGCATTAGTTGTTTCGTTGATTCGTAGATGTCTGGGGTAGGGGAGTGAATAGCGAGCTGTCCGGTATTTGTTTGCTTTACCACTTTCTCAATTTGCGACAGTGGGGCAAAGTAGAGTGGAGTTCCATCGTTTGCGTTCAGCAGTTTTTTTCTCGTGCCCTTCGTCGGAACAAAAATAGAGACTTCATATCCGGCTGCTTTATAGAAATAAACTCTTCGTTCAATATGTTGTCCACCGTAATTATTATCTGAAGTCGGATAATTGTGAGCCAAGATCAAAATAGATTTATCGTCATTAGAGGATCCAAGGGTGTTCTTTTCGGAGTATCTGCTAATGGATTGCTTATGCGAATGATTAAATGACCAACTGTAAAGAACTTTAATCCTGTTCTTTGTTCGCTCTGATAGATGTGCTTTTAGGGCTCTCTTTATTTTTTTGAATAGCCAACTTGGGAATGAACGGAGTTGCCTGTCAATTCTCATTTCCTGAACTTGTTTTCGTAATTCGATAATTTCGGAGTTAAGTCGGGACGCGTAATCCTCAAGAAGTTTTAGCTCTGTTTCCGAAAAGTTCGAAGATCTATTTCTTTTAGCGTCCATTAGTAAGCTCCCGAAACACCTAAGGTTTTAGTATCAAGTCTAGAAGAATTGAAGCTTGGTGTCTCCTGCTGAAGTTGTTGCGTTTCTCTCTTTTGCTTCTTGTTGGCGAGTAAGTTTCAAGAAATTGTTTTAGAGCACGAGGATTATTCTTCACCCAATAAATACCTTCAAGATCTTTTGTGAGATCATGGACAGCCCCAGACTCCAATTTCCCATCCGTGATGACAATGATGTCCAGGTCACATCCTATGTAGTCAAAGATTTTTGTAGTGCCGGTTGTTCCTTCTCCGCCAAGTCTTAAGATTCCTGCATCGCAATTTAACATTTCGCTTGTCAATACAGATTTGTCAGAAATAAAGCCTCCTTGTTCTGTCGCTTCGCTACTTGCAAGAATTGCTGAATTTGTTTGGTCACGGCCGAAATGAATTAGTTTGTGTTGGCCTTCTGAGAAAGCCGTGACAAATTCATCTATTCCTCTATCGCGAAATATGGTCCCACAATAGACAAATTTAATGATGCCTGACTCTTCATGATTGTGAGTGTATGAATGTAAAGCATTATTTACGATCGACTCGTTGAATCCGTTATTTACTATGACACGCTGAATCTCAACATCTGGGGCTATGACACTTAAGCACTGTTCGTTAACTGATACAAGAGCATCCCCGCTCTTGACATTGTCTTTCTCATGTCGATTTATCCATTCTCTTTGATCCCTAGAGAAGATCATTCTGGCATCTCCTCCATAAGGATCTCGAAAATCATAAATTATTTGGGCACCCCATAGTTGTTTGAAGAATCCCCCTAGGTCGAGATATCCGAATGGGCCAACTGAGATAATTACTGTGTCAAATTGCTCATCCCATTCCTGCGTCTCTTCTTTGACATAATCGCTCCAGCTAAGACCCAGAGAAGGAACCCCTATATTTGTAGCTTTGTTTAGGCTGTTACGCGCTTGAGGAGTAACAAGAAAATTTCCCCTATCGTGAATGACCCTATTTTTTGGGAAAGATTCGGCATTGGTCGTAGCACTTAACCAGATTACTTCAAGGTTGACATCAACTTCTGCTGCGATTTCTTCTAAGGACTGGTGCCAATAACTTAGCCTTTGAGTCGAGACCAGCGTTGTAGGAAGTGAAAAATATGAGACAATAAGGACTCGATGGTCTGCATTTTTGGTTTTTTCTGAAATTTCTTGAGGAAGTGATTCAATCTGATTCTGATGTGTTAGTGCTTGAACAAGTAACTTGAAATTTTTCGGATGCCCGATTTCGGCTGCAACTACATGTTGTTTTTTCCATTCAACGAGGGTTCGTTCATCAGGCACGAAACATTTTTTTGCACCATTTTCAAGGCGTAAGATTGATTGGTTATATTTTGCATTTTCGAAGAAAAGATAAAAAGGTGCGTCGATTGCACCCGTCAATGTCTCAGCAAGCACAGGGTTCTCTTCAGGCTTGTGAAAGATTACAGCTGTTGAACAATTATCAGAGGCTTCGTGTCTTCGCATGAGGTGACTTATAGATGCTGTTAGCAGTCCTGGGTCATTTATGTTGTGGTATGCGTCATCTTGGTACGCAAGCGACCCGGACAAATATAGGGTGTAAAGAATTTCATAGCCGTTGCTATCAGAAAGAATTTCGATTATCTCGACCCGGTTTATCAGCATTGAGAAAAACTCAGGAGACGGATTATCGTTTTTTCCCATCGATATCATAACTATTCTGTCTAATTGATTACGTTTTTCTGAAGCAATAAGTGACTGAAGAAATCTTATTGACTCTTCTTCGTATGACTCTCCACTAGTTCGACCTATGTGCCCTAACAATGCACGTACCGCGTTGGGGGATTCTTGTAGTACTTGAATTATTGACGAATCGATTGGCTTGTCTTGCAAATTCATATATTAGACGCTACTTCTGATTGAGTTACTAATATGGTTCCTTATGGAACCGAAACGGTTGATATCTTTTGGATGCTTACGTAAACAAATCCCCTACGATCATGATTATATTTGCTGTAGATTGAAATTAGGTATAGATGCCACATTCTAAGGTGTTGATCATTACGACAGCCCATGACTCAGAGGATGGACGTCTAGTCCGTCATAAGAAAGCTCTTCAACGCAATAACATTCCAACAGAAATCGTAGCCCTCAAATTTAGGAATAGGATAGTCCGTTTCCTTTATGGTCCGTGGTTAGCTTATTTAAAGATAAGGCGAGTAAAACCCCATTGCGTAATCCTTCCAGATCCTGAGCTCCAGCTCATTCTTCCAGCGGTTATAAGAAATAAGCCCAGTGTGATTGCAGATGTACATGAAGTTTATGAATTAGTAGCTGAAGACAGACTATGGATTAGTAGCTGGTTTAAACCAATTGTGGAGTTCTGCGTCTGGGTCTTATCACTTATAAGGAATCGATATGCAGATGCTATTATCGTTGCAGATCAGAGCATAGAAGCTAATTGCGGGATTTATGTGAGTAATCGCCCAAATCCTGTTGATTTCCCACTACCGAAGATGAAGAAAGCTCCCCAAAGCTTGGTTTATGTCGGAGATATCCGAAAGAGTCGCGGGATAGAAGAAATGGTCAAGCTTATAGAGATCACACCGGAAATTTGTTTAGATCTTATAGGGCCTTGTAGTGATGAAAGAAGCCTTCTGAACATGATCGACAGTCGGAATCTCTCGGAAAGAATCAAATGGCATGGGCGGCTTTCATATCATGAGTCTTGGGAAATAGCATCAACTGCAATTGCGGGCCTCTGCTTTCTTCGGTCTACGCCTGCGTTTAGAAACGCTATCCCCACAAAAATCTGGGAGTACTGGGCGGTAGGTATTCCAGTACTTGGATCAAATCTTCCGGGGCAAGCGAAACTGATTCAAGAATCTGGTGGAGGTTTCGTAGGCGAAATCGAAGATCTCTCATTAATCGTTCAATCTTTTATTCAAAATCCTGATTCAGCTCGCGAAGTAGGTCGAACGGGTTATGGTTTCTATCAAATGTCTGATGATGGAAGCGAAGCAAGGCTAGTAGATACGATTTCATCAGCTATAAAACAATAAATCAGTAAGATTTACTGATTGCTATCACATCTATTCGGATTTACTTCAAATAGCCAAAGAAGTGCAAGATTGTTGCGTAGAAATTAGAATACTTGAGTCGCTTAACTTATTGGAAAATGTTTGACTGCCCAAAATTCACCAAAAATAACTAGAAAAGCTACACGCTCTGGACTCCCAATTCTTAGCGACTACTTTCGAGAGACTTGGCGATTTCGGGTCTTTGCATGGCGCTGGTCACTTGCGGATATTAAAGCAAGAAATTTTGAGACATTCCTTGGCCGAGTATGGCATGTAATTAATCCACTATTGTTCGGACTAATTTATTTCGTCTTTGTAGGTATTCTTTCTGGCGGAGGTTTAGATAGTATTTCGTATCTGGCAGCAATCGTCGGTAATCTCTATGCTTGGTTGTTCTTTAGTCAGATAGTGACACTGGCTATGGCGGCTGTCCAGTCAGGCCCGGGAGGGATTTTAGGTCAGTCAGCGATTCCAAGAATTGTCGTACCAATTGCGTCAACAATTACATCTACAAACTTATTCTTTCGGTCTTTAATCGCCTATGTATTTATGCATCTGATTGCTAGTCGAGGACTACATATAGAAATGCTACTGGCTCCGATTATTATCATTTTGATTTGTATGTTCGGCTTCGGCTTCGCGTTGATATTTGCAACTTTAAATGTATATGTCAGAGATGTTTCACGACTAATTCCGCATTTCTTGAGACTTTGGTTATATCTCTCACCTGTTATTTGGGAATACACCAGAGTTTTGGGGGATGGTTCTTTGAATCAAATTGCGAGATTAAATCCCTTTTATTCCGGGGTGACTGCATGGACGATTTCTTTGGGAGGGACTCTTGATCCTGATGGGCCGAAAATTTGGGAACAAATCGGAGTCTTCTCTATATGGTCCGTAGCGATATTTTTTATCGGGATCTTTGTCTTTATATCGAAAGAGGATGAATTTGCAATTAGAAACTGAAGCTGTTCGAGTAGAGAACCTTTCGGTAAATTACTCAGTCGTGGCCGATTCTTCACCTGGGCAGAAGAGAAAATTTTACGAAAAAACTACTCGAAAGACCAAGATAAAAGCTCTTGATGATATTTCATTTAGTATTCCTTCAGGGAAGATAGTCGGTTTGATTGGTGGTAATGGGGCAGGAAAATCAACATTACTCAAGACAGTTATTGGGGTGTTAAAACCTGCTAGTGGGAAAATTGACTTGTGGGGGCGACCACATCTCTTATCTCCTGGTATGGGATTTAACCGGTTACTTTCAGGCCGTGAGAATGTTGTTCTTGGAGGTCTTGCCGCTGGCATGACTTTAAACGAGGTAAAAGAAAAACAGGATTCCATAATCGAATTTGCCGATATCGGTGGATTTATTGATCTCCCTATGACAACTTACTCTTCGGGAATGTTCGGCAGATTATCTTTTGCTGTCGCTACTCACATACGACCAGAAATTCTCCTAATCGATGAAGCTTTGTCTGCTGGAGATGCAGCGTTTAAAGAAAGAGCGGTTCAACGATTAAAGGATTTGTGCGATTCCGCTCTTTCAATAGTCGTTGTATCCCATTCATCAACTCTTGTTGCCGAAATGGCTACAGAAGCGATATGGCTACATCGAGGCAAGATAAAGATGCAGGGAGAGGTCCAGTCTGTGACTGATGAGTATCTCAAGTTCCAAGCTGAAGGTAATGAAACAGCCCAGTTGGATCAAAGGTAATGTTTTTTAACTCCTTCCTTAATCAAAATAATTTAGATTTACAATGAAGATCCAAGTAGTTTCTCCCTGGTATCCCAACCAATACAGTCCATACTCTGGGAAATTTGTCCACAGCCAAGTTCATGCTTTGATCGATAACGGTATGGATGTAGCGGTAGAAGTCCCCCGATCTATGCCCTTAACAGGTCTACATGTTCCTAAAGACCTTCATGATTCGATTATCTCCGTTGCTTCAAAAAATATTGACCATGCATTTCCTACGAATCAAGAGGTAACTTTCATTCCTTGCCCCATACCAATCAAATCTGGCCCTTTAGATATAGCTAAGGCATATGAAACCGGAATAAAAACAAAGCGAGATTTCTTGTCGTATGACTCAGACATAGTGCATGCTCACCTTGCATTGCCCACTGGTTTAGCCTCAAAACAACTCGGCGACAAACCCTTAGTCATAACTGAACACCAATCGAACTTAAAGAATATCTTGTCTGACCCTCGGTCCAAAGAGGCCTATCTGGAAGTTGTGGAGAATGCAGATGCCTTCGTTTGTGTTTCAGAGTTTTTGAAAAATTATTTGATTGACATCTATGGTTCTCGCCTATCAAAATCAATCGAAGTTATTCCCAATATTGTTGATTTTGACTCACTAGATTTTAATCAGAGGGAAAGATATGAGTCATTGTCATGGATATATGTGGGAAGTCTTTACCAACACAAAGGAATTGTAAGACTCTTAAAGACATTTAAAATGTACAAACGACTTGTAGCCCCAGAAGCTACTTTAACCTTAGTTGGAACTGGTCCCCTTATTCATTGGGTTAGAAAATATAGTAAACGAAATGGGATCAGGGATAGTGTTTTTCTAGTAGGTGCACAACCTCATGAAAAACTTCGTAACTATTATTCAAAAGCCGACCTACTTGTTCACTTAAGCAAATTCGAGACATTTGGGATTGTTTCCCTCGAAGCTATTGCTAGTGGGATTCCGGTGGTTTCATTTCATAATGGGGGGAGTGGGCAGACATGGGAAAATATTTCCAGATTGTGCGGACGCCTACTAGACAGTAGCTCTAGAGAAAAGGACATTGTTGAGGCAATCGTTGACCTAACGAACCATGCGGATGGTCTAGATCTTCGCGCCGCAAGATCCGATATTAAAGAAAGATTTTCAGGCTATGCAATTGCTGGAAAATTGTCCACCATATACAACGGCCTAATTGCATGACAAGGGTTGCCATAATTTCCACCCCAATTCGGTCCAAAGAATGCAGCACGTATTTGGATTCAAATTATTATGAAGGACCGAATGTTATTTTGTGCCCGTACAAAAATATCTTTCGTCAAGCGGAGATACCAAAATCATCTTCGATTCTTGTTTATCGTAACAGGGCTTCAATCTTTCTATCCAAACAACGGGTTCTAGCAACATTGAATTATCAAATGAAGCACACGCTAAGATCTTCGCTAGTTGTTGGCTTAACTTTAGAAAAAATCTATAAGTTTTTTGTTCCGAAAATTCGTAGATTTGCAATTAGTAAAAGCCCAAAAAGAGCCAAGGGCGGGGAAAGCAGAAGTTCGCCAGAAACTAACGAGCATTTACTCAGTGCTCTAAGTAGCGTCCATCAAAAGGGGCCGATTGTAAAAATCGTTGTATTCGAAATTAGTGAACTACCAACTATCTTAAAGTTCGCAGAATCACTGGATATAGAAGTCCTAATTCAATAAAAAAACTTTAAGAGAGTATCAGGAAGATTTAGGAAATCTAGTAGCGATCTTTTTCTCTAGCTCATCTTCAAGCTCAATTGGAAAGACACTGTAAGGGGCTTTTCTCTTCTTAGGAACGGGGGAAAAAGACTCTAAATTGTCGTTGATAGCCTTATCCATTGTTGATTGGAACATTTCCAGTTGCCCTTGATAGAGTCGCACAGAGACATCTACCAAAGTGTCGTCAGGGTATTCAGGAAGACTCTTTTTCTCGATAATTAAACCAGCGTCAACCTTTGAGTCAATAAAATGCGAAGTAATTCCAAGGGGTATGTCGTCATATACGCACCATTGAGGAGTATCAAGGCCTCTGGCTTCTGGAATGAGGCCAGGATGAAAGTTTACGATACCCTTTGAGAAACTTTCAATTACAGCAGAACTCAGTATCCGCGCTCCAGAAACTAGTCCTATTTCTGGATTTCGAGAAGCAAGGATCTCTGGTAGGTCAGACGAATTATGATCCATAACGAGGTAATCAATACCAAGCTCCTTACAAATCTCTTCAGGGTGAATTAAACCAATCGTCCTAAGCGAACTTCGAATGCGTTTCTTCGGATATCCAAGATCGCGAAAATTAGCAGCAACGACTAGGGATACTTCATATCCGTAATGACGGCAATAGAAAAGGAAATCTTGGGTTTTTTGATGATGGAAGTTATACGAAAATATGATCATTTCTTATGGTCCTCTAGAACGCTAACAATTCTTTTAGCAGCATAACCATTCCCGAATGGGCTTCCGCGTTCTGCAGTCGGTTTAGGCCTACCCACGATGTGTTCTATATCTGATAGATCTTTCACAAGCATATTCCAGTTCCCATTGAGGGTTTCAGGCCACTCTGTTTCAAATCGGACAGTAGAACAAGGAGTTCCAAGAAAGTATGCTTCTTTTTGAAGTCCACCTGAGTCAGTTACGATCGCTTCGGCTTGAAGTGAAGTTGCAACTAACTCCCGATATGTGAGTGGTTCTATAGGGTTTAGGGATCCTCGAGAAAGGTCTATCCCAAATTTCGCACAGCGGTCTACTAATCTTGGATGAGCAGCGATAATGACGCGTGTATCAAATTCGGAAAGCGATTTCAGTATCTTTTCCAGCCGGCGATCATTATCTGTGTTTTCTTGCCTATGGATTGTTGCTAGTGCAAAGGGTGATTCTCCTCCTGTAATTTGAGAGACATCAATCGGATTATCGACCAGCGAAGCCTCAACGACCTTTAAGATATCGATCATTACATCACCGACCATGACGGATCTTTCCGTGAGTCCTTCCTGTTGAAGGAATTTCATGGCATTTTCTGTCGGGGCGAACAATAAATCAGAACAGTGATCTGTAATGACTCGGTTGTGTTCTTCTGGCATTGATCGATTGTGTGATCGCAATCCTGCTTCAATATGAGCAATTGGGATTTCTAGTTTTACACAAACTAGTGCCGCAGCAAGGGTCGAATTTGTGTCCCCATAAGCTAGTACCCAATCTGGAGAAAATTTCCTGACATGCTCTTCTAATCCCTCCATCATCCGTGCTGTCTGGATGGCATGTGAGGAAGAACCAACTTCTAGATTGATATCAGGCTCAGGTATTCCAAACTCGTCAAAAAAAATATCTGACATTCTGCGGTCATAATGCTGGCCTGTATGGATTACACAATGCTCAATTTCATTTTCAGCAAGTGCTTTATCCATGGGTGCGAGCTTGACAAATTGTGGGCGAGCTCCAACTACACTTACTACCCTCATCACCGAGTTCCATCGCCTAGTCGAATCACTGTGATGGGAGCTAGCTTTGTTTTATTGACGATGTTTCTTCCATCGAAAAGATGAGAAACCCCCGGAAGGTCATCTGCGGTAAGTTCTGCATAGATTTCATGATCGGCTTGGACAATTGCGACATCGCAATGTTCTTTAAGATCAAAAGAGAGCAGACCGATTTCCTTCAGCTCATTTGCAGAGTACATCGGATCGTGAACCACTGGGATACCACCTTGTTTTTCAATCTCAACGGCTAGGGGGAACACTCCTGAAAAAGCTGTTTCCTTAACTCCTCCTCGGTACGCGGCTCCTAGAATAGCTACTCGCTTTCCTTCTAAACTAGAAATTTCATCTCTAACCATCTCTATGACACGAACAGGCATTGATTCGTTCATTTCAACTGAAACTGCTGGTAAATCACATTCCGTATCGGATGCCATGTAGAACTTTGGATATACAGGAATGCAATGGCCACCCACGGCGATTCCTGGTTGGTGTATATGACTAAAAGGTTGACTATTAGCAGCATCTATGACTGGAAAAATGTCTAATCCTAGATCTTGAGCATGTAAGGCGAATTCATTTGCCAGAGCAATATTGACATTACGGTAAGTTGTTTCGACTAATTTAGCCATTTCTGCAGCTTCGCTAGTTCCTAGGTCCCAAACCCCATTTGGTTTTTCGAGGTCGTCCCTATGGTCAAAATCAAGGATTCTTTTGTAGAACTCCACAGCTTTTCTTGAAGACTCGCGATCAGTTCCTCCTACGAGTTTTGGGTATTTCCGAAGGTCGGCAAAAATCCTTCCACTAAATACGCGTTCTGGACTGTGGCAAAGAAAGAAATCAGTACCACATTTAAGTCCTGATTTAGATTCAAGGGCTGGTAGAAATCGATTTCTAGTTGTCCCTATCGGCAAGGTTGTTTCATAGCTAATTAAACATCCTGTTTTGAGGCCTTTTGCAATATCGTTTGTTGCTGCATCGATAGCAGTAAAATCGGGATTCCCCTGTTTGTCTACAATAACTGGGACAACAACTATAACGTAATCAGATTCTCGAACAGCCTCTGTCGTGTTTGTAGTTGCTCGAAGCATGCCACTATCAATTACTGTATTTAGCTTCTCTTCTAGATCTGCTTCCCCAGGAAAAGGTTCTTTCCCGTTAGCAACAAGTTCCACGACAGATGGATCTATATCTGCGCCAATTACTCTTTCATCTTTTGATGCAATTTGGACTGCCAGTGGCAACCCAATTTTTCCCAGAGCAACGACGCAGGCTGTCATTTCTCTCCAATCTCTATTGTCATTCCTGTTTTAGCAGAAGATAGGACAGCTTCTGCAGCGATGACAGCAGCTAAGCCTTCTTGCATAGAAACTATTCTCCCTTCTTTCCCGTTGATAGCGTCACGAAAGCCTTCGAATTCAGTTCTTAATGGTTCGGGTTTGGCAATAGCGTAGCGAATCATATCCCCTTCTCGTACGCCCCTAAATTGGGAGATTCCCTCCCATGGCGAGGGGGCATCGCTATTTTTGTAGAATGTTAAATCAGCCAAAAGTGTGTCAGCTACAAAACATCCCTTTTCGCCGGTAGCTACTACGACCCTTTCCTTCATAGGGGATAGCCAATTAACTAAATGATTCGTGACTATTCCATTACTTAGTTGAGCTGTAACCGCAACTAAGTCTTCATGCTCTCTTCCTGCCTTGAAAGCGGTGTGAGCTGATATTTTTTTATACTTTGATCCACCAACCCAAGCTGTAAGGTCAAGGTCGTGGGTTGCTAAGTCCATTACCACTCCTACATCCTGAATTCGTTCAGGAAATGGGCCGATGCGCCTCGTAATTATTTGATACAGTTCACCAAGTTCACCTTCTTCGATTCGTTTTCGCATATTTCTAATGGCAGGATTGAATCTTTCAATATGGCCTACTGCGCCAACAAGACCAGCTTTTTCAAAGGCATCGGTTAATCTTTGAGCTGATTCGAAATTTATTGCTAGAGGTTTTTCAACAAGCGTATGGATACCAGCCTCACATAACTTGAGTGCGACTGCTTCATGTTCAGTTGTTGGGCATGCAACTACAGCAAGGTCGATCCCTTCTTCGATGAGCTTATCGACGGAGTCATAAACGAGATCGTTGTCGATTAACCCCGAAGGGTCTCCCATAGGGTCGGCAATACCAACAAAATTTATGCCATCTGTGGAGGAGATGACTCGGGCGTGGTTGCGCCCCATTTTCCCCATCCCAATAAGACCCGCTCTCAAGACCATTTATTTATTACCTCAATAACTATCTCAACTTCTTCATCTTTTAGAAATGGGTGCACTGGGATTGATAGTACTTCTTTTGCGGCGATATTTGTGTGTGGAAGATCCAGAGTCAGGTCAAATGATGGGAGTTTATGGACTGGTGTTGGATAGTAGACACCATTCCCAATTCCTTTTTCTGAGAGATAGGACGATAGCGAATCACGGTTTTGCGACTTGATTGTGTATTGGTGATAAGAGTGAACAACGCCCTCTCCAACAAATGGCGTTGCTACGTTTAATAAGTTTTCATCGTAGATTCTTGCAATCTCTCGCCTTCGCTTAGTTCTTTTGTCAAGAGACTCTAGCTGGACCCTACCTATAGCGGCATTTATATCTGTCATCCGGTTATTGAAACCAATAATTTCATTTTCGTATTTTCTTTCCATTCCTTGATTTCGCAAGAGCTTAGCTTTTCTCGCAATATCTGGATCAGAGGTAACGATCATTCCTCCTTCGCCACTTGTCATATTTTTTGTTGGATAGAAGGAGAAAGCTGATGTGCCAAAAGTCCCCACGGGAGAGTTTTGATATTCTGCCAGGTGAGCTTGAGCAGCATCTTCAAATAATAAAAGACTATGTTTTTGGGCAATCTTTGAAATCAGATCCATTTTTGCTGGGTGACCGTACAAGTGAACTGGCATGATCCCTGTGGTTTTTGTTGTAATAGCGGAACTCATGGCGTCAACGTCCATGGTAAATGTTTTCAAATCAATATCTACAAACACTGGAGTAGCTCCACATAGGCTTACAGCATTTGCTGTTGCTGCAAATGTGAACGAAGGAACAATCACTTCATCACCTGGTCTAATCCCTGCTGCCAGTAGTCCCAGATGCAAAGCTGAGGTTCCTGAATTGACAGCAATGCAATGGTGGTTGCTAACAGTTTCTGAAAATTCATTTTCGAATGCCGCTACCTCTGGCCCTTGAGCAAGCATTCCACTTTCAAGCACACGAAGAACTGCAGCTTTTTCAGCTTCTCCAATAAAGGGTTTTGATAGGGCTACCACCTAAATAAATGTACAGGTCAGATAAGAAAGTGCATCGATATAGAGAATTTTTGAAGACTTTAAGTATCCAAATTTAACAAATTTTTTGAGTATTAAGATTTGCTATTCTCATATCTTCAAGTCGGTAATTCTCTGTTTCAGTTAGCGGTCTTTTGTGCTTTTCTATCTTGTATCGAAGGCCACGCTACCTTAGAAGGGGTAATTCTTCTTTATATAATTCATCAAGGATGATACTGAACTGAACGGAGGAAACCTGTGCGTATTACTCGCCCGTCGACGGGGGATATCATTGCTGGGGTTTCTGTGGCTCTTTTAGCTCTGCCGCAGGGACTTGCGTACGCAGAGCTAGCTGGCGTTCCTGCTCAATATGGATTATACGCTGCCGCATTACCTTGTCTTCTAGCAGCTTTCTTTGCTTCTTCTCCTTATCTACAAACAGGTCCCGTTGCAGTTACAGCTCTTCTAACTTTCGGTGCCTTACAAGGAATAGCTGAGCCTCAGAGTGTAGAGTACATCGAGCTTGCTGCTTTGTTAGCCCTCTTTGTAGGAGTTATAAGGCTAGGGTTTGGGATTCTGCAGCTTGGGAAATTAGCTAATTTGTTGACTGATGCTCTGATTCTGGGCTTTACTTCCGGGGCTGCAATTCTTATTGTGTTTTCACAACTTCCGAAAGCCCTTGGAGTCGAAACATCGAACGGAGGTGTGATTAAAAATGGTCTTAATGCTCTTACTCATCCTTCGCAGTGGCATGGTATAGCAATTCTCTTTTCCATTGGAACTATCCTGCTTATGTTTGGAGGTAGAAGACTTCACAGGCTTTTTCCAGGTGTTCTTATTTCCGTAGTAGCAGGGATTCTAATTAGTTGGGCTATAAGTTACTCTGGATCTGTTGTAGGGGAACTTGATGGTGGTTTCATCTCCTTTGATTTTTCATTCACGTGGTCGTCAACTTCTCAACTCATAATCCCAGCCTTTGTTATTGCTATTGTCGGCTTTGTAGAACCTGCATCAATAGCACGAACTTTCGAGATGGAAGGAAAAACGAGTTGGAACTCTGACAGAGAAATGATAAGTCAAGGTGTCGCAAATATTGCTTCCGCTATCTCTCAAGCATTCCCAGTTGGGGGTTCCTTTGGTCGAAGCTCCTTGAATCATTTTGCTGGGGCGACATCAACATGGTCTGGAGCTATAACGGGTGCTTTTGTGCTTCTCGCACTTCCATTTACTTTTCTTTTAGAATATCTCCCCAGCTCAATTCTTGGTGCGACAGTCATTGGAGCAGTGGTCCGGTTAATTAGACCAAAAGCCTTTTTTGACTTAATTCGGAATAGTTATGGAGATGCTGCTGTGGGATTCGGTACTTTGATAGCGACTCTAATCACTTCACCACGAATTGAAAGAGGAATCCTGATCGGCCTTTTTCTTAGCATTCTGAATTTTTATTTAAATAAATCAGACACTGATCATAAATTAAAAAGTTGAGCCAGTAGTTTCCCACTGACTCAACTCTTTTGTGGTCGGGACCGGCGTCGATCCGGTGACCTACCGCTTTTCAGGCGGCCGCTCTGCCAACTGAGCTACCCGACCCCACACAGC
>MDTG01262467.1_pt1 | contig 18871 bp, 20 predicted proteins | sample 811421 | NCBI WGS metagenome assembly MDTG01 (sample SAMN05326645, study PRJNA326480) | marine metagenome | isolation source: seawater | place: Pacific Ocean: South East | collected 2011
ACCAAAGCGCAATATTAAATTTTTATGATAATCAATCCGATATTCCTAACAAAATAATGTGTACTAATGCTCTTAAAACCAAAGATCTTTTAACTAAAGTAATAAAGAAAAAGTTTAGTAAAAAAGTGAAATTCACTCATACAGCAGCTCAATCAATAAGACCTATTTATAACCTGTGTAAAATGAACGCAAAACAAGTTATACAAAATCATATAAGTAAAGAAGATAAATACACTTTTGCTTTTAATGAGCTTAAAGGTGTTTTGGGCTTAAACAAAGATATCAAAAAAATAGAAGCTTATGATGTAAGTCATATTTCAGGAGACCATGCAGTTGCATCTTGTGTAGTGTTCTCAAATTTAGGAGCATTAAAAAAAGATTATAGGCTCTTTAATATACCTCATACCTTATCTGGTAATGATGTGGGATCACTTCAACATGTTCTTGAGCGAAGAATAAAATATTATGAAAATCCTCAAATAAAACCAGACGTTATTCTTATTGATGGCGGAAGAAACCAACTTAATTTCACTAACTCTGTTTTAGATAATTCAAAATATGATGATATAAAAATTATATCTATAGTAAAGGGTTCTAGCAGAGTTCGTGCAACAGAAACAATTTTATCTAATGATGGGATTATTGAGTTAGAAAAGTACTCAAAGGCATATCTCTTATTGCAAGAAATGAGAGATGAATCTCATAGATTTGCTATAACTGCTCAAAGAAAGAAAAAAAGAGCAAACATTAAGAAATCAAAATTGGATCAAATTAACGGAATAGGCGATGTTCTTAAAAAAAGGCTAATTCTAAAATTTAAAAAAATTCAAAATATAAAAGAGGCAAATATAAAGGATTTAATGACTGTAAAGGGTATTAATGCCAAAATAGCAAAGTTACTTATAGAAAAATTATAATTTCATGACTAATTTTATTAATCTGCTTACACTTTCAAGAATATTTCTTGCTACTGTTATTTTTATATTACTTATGTCATCTGATGGTTATTTAATAGCTCTTATATTGTTTTTCATTGCTGGTATTACAGATTATTTCGATGGTTATTTAGCAAGAAAATATAATGCAGTCTCTCAAATGGGCGAAATTTTGGATCCTATAGCTGACAAAATTTTAATTTTATTTGTTTTATTTGCCTTATCTATAAATTTACAAAGTTACTTAATAGGCTTTATTAGCTCATTAATCATTACAAGAGAAATATGGGTCGGTGCTCTTAGAGACATGAATTCAAGGAATAACAAAAGTGACATTACTAAAGTTACTTTTCTTGCAAAGATAAAAACAACAATCCAGTTATTTACTATTTCTATATATCTTTTAGGCCTAGCAATTAATAACATGCTACTTTTAGTTATCGCTGACATTTTTTTATTTATGTCATTATTCATAACTTTTTATACAGGTTATTTATACACTATAAATTCTTTTAATGCTTATGACTCTGAATAAGAGCGATTTCAAAATTTGTATTGTTGGTCTTGGATATGTTGGGCTTCCATTGGCAGCCAGATTTTCTGCAAAAGAGTTCGATATTATAGGTTTTGATACTAACCAAGCTAGAGTAGAAGAGCTTAAAAACTTTAATGATCGAAATAACGATATTGATAAAGAAAAATTAGAAACTTTTAGTAAAAATGCAAAACTTACTTCAAATACTTCAGACATAGATGGCAGCAATATTTTTATAATTACTGTTCCAACTCCTATTAATAACGATAAAACACCTAATCTTAATCCTTTAAAAAGCGTAAGTCATCTGATAGGAAAAATCATAAAAAAAGGATCTATAGTTATATATGAATCAACAGTATATCCTGGTGTAACAGATGATATATGCACACCAATTTTAGAAAAAGAGTCTAATTTAATTTTTAATAAAGATTTTTCAACCGGCTATAGTCCTGAAAGAATTGTTCCTGGCGATAAGATCAATACTATTGAAAAAATCAAGAAGGTTGTTTCTGCCTCTAACGAAGAAGCTTTGAAAATAATTGCTGACTTGTATTCAATAATTATTGATGCTGGTATTCATATGGCTCCCTCAATTAAAGTAGCAGAAGCAGCAAAAATAACAGAGAATATTCAAAGAGATGTAAATATCGCACTTATAAATGAAATGCATCAACTTTATTCATCGATTGGTATAAACACAATTGATGTTATCGAGGCTGCTGCTACTAAATGGAATTTTATGAAACTCACCCCAGGTCTAGTTGGAGGTCATTGCATAAGTATTGATCCATATTATTTAATTCACAAATCAAAATTATCTGGCTTCAATCCAGTCATTATGAAATCGGCAAGAAAAGTTAACGATGAAATGGATAGATGGGTTGTTGCAGATTTCTATAGTTTTATTGAACAAAATAATATCCAATTAAAATCTGAAGAAGTTACACTTTTAGGGTATACGTTTAAAGAAAATTGTTCCGATACAAGGAATACAAGGGTGAAAAATATATTAGATTTACTAATTGCTGATAATATTAAAACAGGCTTATGGGATCCTTACTTGGAGTCCTCAAAACTCGATGAATTAAGAAAAATGGGCATCAATGTATATGAAGAAAGACCATTAAATGTGAATCTTATTTTTGTGTGTGTTTATCATGATGAAATAAAAGATTTTTTAAAAGGTTTTGAAGGTTTGATTTATGACTTTAAAAACACTAATCAAAAAATATATTAACGGAATGCTATAATACCAATAGCTATTTAAATAATACTTTATGATTAGATCATATAAATAAGAGATATTTAATAATGAAAAAAGCAATAATAACAGGAATTACTGGACAAGATGGGTCATATTTAGCTGAATTCTTACTTGATAAAGGATACGAAGTACATGGAATCAAAAGAAGAGCTTCTTCTTTTAACACTTCTAGAATAGATCATATTTTTGAAGACCCTCACTTTGTTAGTAATAATTTTTACTTACATTATGGCGATTTGACTGATTCTTCAAATTTAACAAGGCTTATAAGAGATATTCAGCCTGACGAAGTCTACAACTTAGGTGCTCAGTCTCATGTAGCAGTTTCATTTGAATCCCCAGAGTATACTGCTGATGTTGATGCAATTGGAACATTAAGACTTTTAGAAGCAATCAGGTTTTTAAGACTTGAAAAAAAAACTAGATTTTATCAAGCATCAACATCAGAGTTATATGGCCTTGTTCAAGAAATACCTCAAAAAGAATCAACACCTTTTTATCCCAGATCTCCATATGCTGTAGCTAAACTATATGCATATTGGATTACCGTGAACTACAGAGAAGCCTATAATCTTTATGCATGTAATGGGATTCTTTTTAATCACGAATCTCCAAGAAGGGGAGAGACTTTTGTTACAAGAAAAATTACAAGAGGACTTGCAAATATTTCGTGTGGCCTTGAAAAGTGTTTGTATCTTGGAAATCTGGACTCTTTAAGAGATTGGGGTCATGCAAAAGATTATGTTGAGATGCAGTGGATGATGCTTCAAAGCGATACACCAAAAGATTTTGTAATTTCAACTGGAAAACAATATTCCGTCCGTCAATTTATAGAATGGTCTGCAAGAGAATTAGAAATTGAAATATCTTTTAAAGGGGACGGGGAAGATGAAATAGGTTTGATATCATCTGTAGCGGGCGAGAGTGCTAAATATTTAAAATCAGGAGATATAATATGTCGTGTTGATAAAAAATATTTTAGGCCTGCTGAGGTTGAAACACTGCTTGGAGATGCATCTTTAGCTAAAAAAGAATTAGGGTGGGAACCAAAGATAACTGTTCAAGAAATGTGCAAAGAGATGGTTGCAATAGATCTCGAGGAAGCTAAAAAAAACTTGATTCTAAAAAATCACGGATTTGATACTCATCTAAGCAGATAACATTATCCTAATGAAAATACTTTTAACAGGCAGCACTGGCATGGTAGGAAAAAACATTCTTAACCACAAGAACTCTGTTGAACATGATTTTTTAATACCTTCAAGAAAAGAACTAGACCTTTTAGATTATTCAGCAATAAGCAGCTTTCTTAAAAAAAATAATCCTATTCTTATAATTCATGCTGCAGGACTGGTAGGGGGAATTGAAGCTAATATAAAAAAGCCTGTAAAATTTCTTACAGATAATACAAGCATAGGCTTAAACCTAATTAATGCTGCAAACAATAATAATGTTAATTACTTCTTAAATTTAGGAAGTTCGTGCATGTATCCAAGATTTGCAAAAAATCCATTAAATGAAAACTTAATCCTTAAAGGTGAGCTCGAGCCAACAAATGAAGGATATGCTCTAGCTAAAATTATTTCTACAAGACTTTGCGAGTACATTTGTAAAGAAAATACATCTAGAAAATATAAAACAATTATACCTTGTAACTTATATGGCAAATTTGATAATTTTAAAAGTGATTCTTCGCATATGATTCCAGCTGCTATAACAAAAATTCACAATGCATATGTGACGAACAAGGAAACAGTTAACATATGGGGCGATGGACTTTCAAGAAGAGAGTTCATGGTGGGCTCAAGTTTTGCAGATCTTATATTTTATGCAATTAATAATTTCGAAAATATACCACAGAATATGAACGTTGGCCTTGGCCATGATTTTTCAATAAATGAATATTATAAGATTATTGCAAAAGTTATTGGTTTCCAAGGCAAATTCACTAATGATCTATCAAAACCAACTGGAATGAAACAGAAGCTAGTCGATATAAAGACCCTTTCTAAATTCGGATGGAGCAATAAAGTTAGTCTCGAAGATGGCATAATAGAAACCTATAATTATTATTTAAAACACCATGCAGTATAAATTAGCATCAAGCACCTGGGACCAAAGAGAAATTGATTCAATTAATAGAATTGTTGAATCCAACAATTTTTCTATGGGAAAGGAAGTTGAAAAATATGAGGCAGATTTTGCTAGCTACTTTAATTCAAAGTTTGCAGTAATGACCAGCTCAGGATCTACAGCAAATTTGTTGATGATTGCTTCATTATTTTTTACTAAAGATGCTTCAAAAAGACTCAAAAGAGGAGATGAAATAATTGTTCCTGCTGTGTCTTGGTCTACAACGTATTTTCCGCTTCAGCAATATGGTTTAAAAGTAAAGTTTGTTGATATCGATAAAGAAACATTAAATTTTGATTTAAATGCTTTAGAGGACTCTATTACAGATCAAACAAGGGCAATTCTTGCAGTCAATTTATTAGGCAACCCAAATGATTTTAATAAAATAAATGCACTCATTTTTGATAAGAATATTCTTTTATTAGAAGATAACTGCGAGTCAATGGGAGCTAAATTAAATGATAAATATGCCGGCACATTTGGGCTAATGGGAACTTTCAGTTCTTTCTATAGCCATCATATTGCGACAATGGAAGGTGGTTGTATATTGACAGATGATGAAGAAATATATCATATTTTATTGTGCATTAGAGCTCACGGTTGGACAAGAAATCTTCCTGAAGTAAATCATGTAACAGGAAGAAAAAGTCAGGATTTTTTTGAAGAGTCATTTAAATTTGTTCTACCTGGTTATAACGTCAGACCAATTGAAATGAGCGGTGCGATTGGCCAAGAACAATTAAAAAAACTACCAAATTTTATTAATATAAGAAGAAACAATCATGAAATTTTCCAAAATTATTTCAAAGATGATCCTAACTTTTTGATTCAACATGAAATAGGTAATAGTAGCTGGTTTGGTTTTTCTTTGGTAATAAATGAAGAATCAGATCTTGAAAGAAATAAGCTAATTTCACATTTAAATAATAATCATATCGAATGCAGGCCAATTGTTACTGGTAATTTTTTAAAAAATAAAAGTGTTTTAGAGTACTTTGATTTTGAAGTATTCGGCAGTCTTAAAAATGCTGAATTAATTGATAGAAATGGCCTCTTTATTGGAAATCAACAAAACCCTCTTGATGAAGAACTTAAATATCTTAAAAAAATTGTATGTTCAGTAGTTTGAAATTATTTTTAATATACAATAAAAAATATTGGCTGGATGGCAGAGTGGTCATGCAGCGGCCTGCAAAGCCGTTTACTCCGGTTCGATTCCGGATTCAGCCTCCACAACCTATAATATGTAAAAAAATATAGATTTAATATGAGAAAACTTAGAAATAATATTAAAAGATACCTACTTAAACCTGGTAGATTTATATACCTATCAAAATATTTTAATAAAAAAGATAGTTTCAAAGTGTTAGACATTGGATGTGGGTCAGATTCATATGCACTTACTAAAAGAAATTTTCCATATTGTAATTATTATGGTCTAGATAAAGGTGCCTGGCATTCAAATGACGAAGACTATGATGAAATTGAAAACTTTATTCATGCTGACTTAGATGCTCCAGGATGGTCATCTTCAATTGATCTGAAATTTGATTTAATAATCATGTCTCATGTTGTTGAGCATCTTAAAGATTACAAAGAGGCTGTATGTGAGGCTTCAGAATTATTAGATGATAATGGTTTGCTATATATAGAAACACCTTCACCTCAAACAATAAATTTTCCAAAAGCTGATGGTTTCCTAAATTTTTATGATGATCCAACTCATACCAAGATAGTGTTCCCTAATGATTTAATAAAAATATTGCAGTCACAATCACTTATAGTACTAAAATCAGTAAGAAGGCGTTTAATTAGTAGAATTCTCTCAGTTGGACTGGTTGCAGTTTTTTTAAATATTTTTTGGTATCTTCCAATACAAAAGAAGTTAAAAAGCCCAGGTTTATGGGACATCTATGGTGTTCCTTGGGTTACAATAGCTCAAAATAAAAAATAGGTCTTGCCCGGATGGTGGAATTGGTAGACACAAGGGACTTAAAATCCCTCGCCAGCAATGGCGTGCCGGTTCAAGTCCGGCTCCGGGTACCATCATGAATAAAATAAGTGCAATCCTACCTTTGTTTAATCCTAATCTTACTCATCTTGAGGTGATGGTTAATTCCCTTATTAGTCAAAGTTTTCAAAATTTTGAGTTAATTATTGTTGATGATAGTAAAGAAAATGAAATGAATTCTAATTTTTTTAAGAAATTTAAAAATCTTGATTACAAGTATTTTAGTAATTCAAATAGAAAGGGAATACAAGAATCTTTAAATAAATGTATTAAAAACGCGACCGGCGATTATATAGCAAGAGTTGATGCAGATGACTTTTATCATCAAAATAGATTTAATCTTCAGGTAAAGTTTCTTGATGAATATAAAAATATAGATTTATGTGGATCTTTTTGTATTAAAGTAGACGATAACGGAATGAGACAAGGGCAAATATCTTATCCTGAAACACATGCAGAAATAATAAGGGTATTAAATTATAAAAACCCTATAGCCCATCCCTCAGTAATGGTAAGAAATAATTTTTTTCATAAATATGGTTTTTATAGTGAAAAATTTATAAACGAAGACTATGAATTATGGCTTCGTGCAAAAAATCAAGGATGTCAATTTCATAATCTTAAAGATAATTTAACATACTATAGACTAAGTGGACCTGATCAAACTTTTAAGATTAGAAATTGGCAAGATAACCTGAATATTAAGTTAAAATACTTTGATAAAAATAATTTTTTTTACTCATGTTTTGGAGTCTTAGCAGTATGGATAATGACAATATTTCCAAAGAACATCTCCAGGAGAGTGCATAAAACTATCAATTTAATAAGGAGTTAATTAAATGAATATTTTAATAACTGGCGGCCTGGGTTTTATAGGCTCGTATTTTGCAGAAAAACTTTCCGAAGAAAATAAAATTATTATTTTAGACAATTATACGGGATTTTCTAAAACAGCTGAATTAATGTTTACAAATAGAAGTTTTAAAAATATAAAAGTTATAAATTGTGACGTAGCGCATGATGATATTGACACCTTTTTTAAAAATATTGATTATGTTTATCATTTTGCTGCAAATTCAAAAATTTCTGAAGGAGTAAATAATCCAGATATTGATTTCAATGTTACTGCAAAAGGAACACATAATGTTCTGTCTGCAATGATGAATAATAATGTTAAAAATATTATTTTTCCATCAGGTAGTGGAGTCTATGGTGATCAGCACGACACCATACTAGAAGAAGACTTTGGCCCACTTTTGCCAGTATCATTTTATGGGGCATCAAAACTGTGTGCTGAAGCATATATTTCTTCTTTTGTCGGCATGAAAAATATGAAGGCATTTATTTTTAGATTCGCAAATGTTGTAGGCAAAAGACAAACCCACGGAGTTGCCTATGATTTTTATTATAAATTAAAAAATAATCCAAAAGAACTTGAGGTTCTTGGTGATGGATATCAATCTAAGTCATATATAGATGTTGAGGATATCTATGAGGCTATTCAGCATGTTGTAACTAATCAAAAATCTTCTTTAGATGTCTACAATATTGCAACAGATGATTATATTTCAGTAAGAGAAATAGCAAGAATAGTTATTTTAGAAATGGGGCTTAAAGATGTAAGCCTTTCCTTTGGCGAATCAGCTGCAGGATGGCTTGGAGATGTCCCAATTGTTAGATTTTCAATAAATAAAATAAAAAATTTAGGATGGACTGCTAAATATAATTCTCAAGAAGCAACATCTAGAGCCATAAAAGAGATCATTTCAAATGATAATTAGTAGAGCTCCTTTGAGAATATCTATTGGCGGTGGCGGAACTGACTTGCCCTCATACTTTGAGAATAATAATGGAACAACTTTTACTTCAATGGCTATCAACAAATATATTTATGTGTCAATAAATAAAAAATTTGATCAAGAATATTTTATCAGATATAAAGAAAATGAATCTATCAATCAAATTAACGAAATTAACCATCCTATTATAAGAGAAACCTTGCTTAGGTTTAAACCAGAAATTGAACCAATTGAAATAACATCAACATCAGATATCCCAAGTGGGACTGGCTTGGGTTCATCAGGAACATTTGGAGTAGCGCTTCAATTGGCATTAAGAAAATATAAGAACGAGAAATATAATCCATTATTATTAGCAACTGAATCAACAGTGGTTGAAAAAGATATTTTGAACAGACCTATTGGCTTGCAAGATCAATTTATATCAGCATATGGAGGATTCACTTCTTTTAATGTTTCTAGAGAAGGTAATGTTCATCATCTTAAACATAAAATCTCATCAGATCTAAAAAAATGTATTAAAGATAATTTATTACTTTATTACATGGACGTCTCTAGAGATTCAAAAAAAATTTTAGGCGAAGAAAAAAAACAAATGGCTAATAAAGAATATGCTTCTCATTATATGGATATAGTTGAAAGAGGTATAAATATAACTAATGCTCTTCAATCTTGTGATATAGAGATAGTTGGTAATCTAATGCATGAATACTGGATGATTAAAAAGGAAAGGCAAGAAAAATCAACCGATAAAAGAGTAAATGAAATATATGACTATGCATACTCTAATAAGTTAATTACTGGTGGAAAGCTAGTAGGTGCTGGAGGGAGTGGTTTTCTGCTTTTTTGCACACTCAAACCAAATGATTTAAGAAAAAGAATGCAAGAAATTGGTGTAAGAGAGTTAGAATTCAATATAGATGAAGATGGCGCTAAAATAATTGAATGAGTTTATATCCTTTAATTCTTTTATGTGGAGGTGCTGGAACGCGATTAGGCAATCTAACTAAAGATAAACAAAAATGCATGATTCCTATATCTGATAAACCTTTTTTAAGTTACCAGCTAGATTATTTTGAACAAAAAGGAATTAAGGAAGTAATCTTATCTATTGGATATTTTTCAGAACAAATAGAATATTTTATTGAAAATCATTACTCAGGCTCTATTTCAATTTCTCTTTCCTATGATGGAGAAAACCAACTAGGAACAGGCGGAGCAGTAAAAAAAGCAACTCAAAATATAAATACACCTTTTTTTGTAATGTATGGGGACTCATTTTTAAATATCTCATTTACAGATGTTCAAAATAAGTACATTTTAAATAATGGACCCTTAATGGTTATTTATGAAAATAATAATTCTTATGATGAAAGTAATGTTTTCTATAACGGAAATTATATTAATTATAATAAATCTTCTCCTATGATTTCATCAAAACATATAGATTACGGTATAGGTATTTACGAATATTCTTATTTTAATAATTTTGAAGATTGTTTTGACCTAGCAAGTATTCAAGAAAAATTCTCAAATTTAAAACAGCTGCAATCGTTTGAAGTTTTTGAAAGATTTTATGAAATTGGTAGCCATAGCGGGCTTGAGGAATTTAAAAATTTTATTAAATATCATGAAAAAGATAAACTCATATAAAAATATTATTTTAGATAGAGATGGCATTATAAATGAGGTAATACATCGTGGAAATATTATTTCGTCACCACGAAATCTCAGCGAATTTAAATATAGAGATGACTTCATTTTATTTTACAAAAATGCTCCAAAAAATATAAGCTTTTATGTTTTTACTAATCAACCTGATGTTCAAAGAGGGCTATTAAACATAAATGAACTAGATAAAATTCATGACGATATTTACAAAAAATTTAATATTAAAAAAATATACTTTTGTCCTCATGATGACTCTGCTGATTGCAATTGCAGAAAGCCATTACCTGGCATGATTAATGAGATTATAGACGAATTTAATATTAAAATTGCTGAAACATTGGTCATAGGTGACTCATTAAAAGACATCGATGCAGCCAGATCTCTGGGTATGGACTATTGCTTTCTAATGACAGAATATAATGAAAATTCTGTAAAAAAAAATAATATTTCGTTTACTGTCAATGCTTTATTAGAACTGTTATTATGAAAAATAAGTGAAAGCATAATGGGAAATATAAGATGAGTTTCAGTCAAACATACTTAGAGCAAACAGCGCAAATCTCAAATGCAATTGATCCAAAAGTTCTTGAAAACATGGCAAATGCTCTATCTGAATTGAGAGAAAGGAGTGGGAGATTATTTTTTGTGGGCTCTGGTGGCGGTGCTGGACACTCTAGTCATGCTGTTTGTGATTTTAGAAAACTTGGAAATATTGAGTGTTATACACCAAGTGATAATGTTTCTGAATTAACTGCAAGAGTAAATGATGATGGCTGGGATACAGCATATTCTAATTGGTTAAAAGTCAGTAATTTTTCATCAAATGACGCATTATTTGTTTTTTCTGTTGGCGGTGGCAATAAAGAAAAAAATGTAAGTGTTAATTTAGTAAATTGCATTGCTCTTGCTAATGAACTCGGATCAATCGTAATGGGCGTAGTTGGAAGAGATGGGGGATATACAAAACAATCCAGCGACTTAACAATAATTGTCCCAACTCTTGATGAGCCTCTAGTAACTCCTCATACAGAAGGATGGCAAGCTGTTGTTTGGCATCTGCTAATATCACATCCAAAAGTTGGAATTAATGAAACAAAATGGGAGTCAGTGAAATGAAAGATCTTAATATAAAAATTTATTCTGATGGTGCAGATATAGAAGATATGGTGCAAAGAGATGTTTCGAATGACGTTGATGGGTTTACAACTAACCCAACATTAATGGCAAAAGATGGGGTAACTGATTATATAGAATTTGCAAAAGAAGCACTTTCTAAAATTAAAGAAAAATCAATATCTTTTGAAGTTTTTTCTGATGATATTGAAGATATGTACAGGCAAGCAATAATATTAAGAGACTTAGGAGAAAATGTATATGTAAAGATACCTGTTTCTAACACTAAAAAAGAAATGACCTATGATTTAATTAAAAGATTAAGTTCAGAAGGTGTGAAATTAAATGTAACTGCTATTTTTACAATAGAGCAAATTGAAAAAGTATATGAGGCATTGAATAAGAATATACCTGCAATCATATCAATTTTTTCTGGCAGAATTGCAAATGCTGGTATAGACCCAGAGCCATTTATAAAACATGCAGTTTCTCTTGCAAAAGATACTCCTTGTATAGAAATTCTTTGGGCAAGCTCAAGAGAAGTTTTCAATCTAATACAGGCAGAGAGATGCGGCTGTCACATTATAACAATGGCGCCATCTCTTCTAAATGCAGCAAATAAAGAGCTCGGAAAAGATTTAGCACAATTTTCTCTTGAAACAGTAGAAATGTTTTACAAAGATGCAAATAATGCTGGATATAATTTCTAACTCTTACACTTAACCCAATATGAATCTGATTACCAATCAGATAGGTTTATTTTTCCTTACTAGAATAGCTACATTCTTCTTATCATTGTATTTATTTTCTCTTTTAGTAAAGACGGACGATGGTGATTCTTTCATTGGGTTCTCTCTCTATGCTGTAATGCCAATTTTTTATTTAACATTTAAAGCTGCATGTTCAAACGCATGTAAATTTCAAAACATATCTTCCATTAAAGCAAAAATCTTACTTTTTAAAAACTTTGGCTATAGTTTAAATTTATCAAGATGGATATTTACGACAATTTTTTTCTTTTACAATATGTACATTGGATTAAGCATACCAATGTCATTTTTAGTATGTTTCATCGTCTTTTTTATTTCGTTTGATTTTGATATTTTTAGGTCTTTTTTTAATAAACAAATTGTTTTTCAATACTTAATGTTGATAGGCTTTGTGATGTCTATTCTATTTTTAATTTTTCTTCAGGACTTATTTTTACCATGGATGACCATTGGCTATTTATATGCTATTGCTGTAATAATATATTTTATACCACTAGCGGTTTTTAACATTATTTTTATAATTAAAATTAAATATAATCTGCTTCTCTTTAACTATAACAAATCAAACCTTAATACTTTTTTAGCTTGTTTTATTGAACCAATTTTATTTTCTGTACCGTTTTATCTTTTGCAGAGCGAGTTGCTAAAAGATTACGCAATTCTCCAAAGAGTATGCTTTGCTTCTTTATTATTTACACCCCTAATTAGGTCATGGCTGGATGGGGCTTATCTAAGTGAAAAAAATAGAACTAGTCCTCTTTTCTTTGGTGCGATATCTTTGTTGTTTGCAAGCATAATTATATATCCATATTATTTTGTCTTAGGGCAAATGGGAGTATTAGCTTCCATTGATAATATATCTGTTTTTACTTGCGTAATATCTCTATGCTTTGCATCAATTATTCTTAATGTAAGCCTTAAGTATTTCAAGTATCCTAAAATGTCTTTTTATTTTCCTGTTTTATTAGTAACAAATTTATTAATATTTTTTAACAAAGATACTTTATCAATAATCTATATATGCTTGTTAATATCTATTTCTATTGTACTTATATCTGTCATTAGACCACTTAAAGAATTTATTCTGAATAGGATATAATATGGACCATGGAAACTAAAAAGATATTTAACAAAGATATTTCATTTGTGAGCGTTATGCGATTGATAATCTCGCATAGAGTTTATTTCTTATGCACCATATCAGTGTCAATTTTAATATCTACAATATACTCATATACTTTAAATGACAGATATAGTTCTGAATCAGTTCTTCAATTTGTATATCAAGATTTTGATGTTTCTGACAAGTCACTTAGCGGAGCAAGTGGCATCGCATCAATTTTTGGTATTGGAGGGTCAAGTACTGGCACCAGTATGGATCTGTTATCTAGAAATATAGCTGAGTCTAAAGATTTCTTTGAAATTTTTTATGAGAATGATGAGACTCTCAAAAACCTAATGGCTATAAAGTATTATGATAAAAATTTAAAAAAAATTATTTTTAATGAGAATATTTATAATTCAAAAGAAAAAGAGTGGGTGAGGAAAAGTATATTTTTTAATATCTCAAAAAAACCAACATTTGAAGAATCCTACAATTTTTTTCATAAGGAAGTTTTTAAAATATCGCATGACAAAGAGTCAGACTTAGTAACATTTAAAGTGAAACATGAATCGCCTGAATTTGCATATTTGTTCTCTAAAGAGGTTATAAAAAATTTAAATAATTTAATTAGAACAATGAAAGTAAATGAAGCAGAAAAATCTATAACTTTTTTAGAAAATAAACTAAATCAAAGCAACATAAGCTACCTACAAAATAACTTATCACAATTAATTGAGCAAAAAATACAAACAATTATGCTCTCTGAGATTTCTGATGATTTTGTATATAAAACAATAGATTCTCCTCGCATAGCTGAAAAAAAAGAATCACCAAACAGGTTAATACTTGTTTTATTAGGAGCAATTGCAGGCTTTATTTTAGGAGCATTTTTACTAATTTTCTTAAAGACTCTTAGCAAATTAAAATAGCTAGATGCAAATACTAAGGTATTTAATTTTTCTACCTAATATTACCTTTTCATTGGTGCCAGCCGAAATTTTTCCTTGGGCTCTTGTTTACTCTTTTTTTAAAGAAAGAAAAATATATATCGGCTTAATCCCAGTTTTGTTATTAATTTTTTTTTCATCTTTTTACACATTATATTTAACAAATGGCTCGGAACTTTCAAATGTTTTTAGGGTATCTTTTGCCTATCTTAACCCTCTCATATTATTTGTTGTTTTAATTAGAGCAGATGAACAAGAAATAATAAAAATTATTAACTGTTTAAAAAATATCTTCTTCGGATTACTAATCCTTGGCACTTTGCAAACACTAAATTTAATTGATTTTTTAGATCCTATTTTTAAGACTATGGTTCCAAGATCCTCTGCAGGGTCGCTAGCTGATTATGATAGAGGAGTTACTCTTTTGTCCTCTGAGCCATCTAGAGCTGGATTGGAATTACTATTAATTTATGCTTGTTATAGAGCTTGCTCTTCAATTAATTTTAAAAAGATTATTCTTTTAGACTTTATTGTCATTTGTTTCCAGATTTTCATTATACAGTCTGCGACAGGTGTTTTAGTATCTCTTTTATTTTTTTTATATCTATATAAATATATAGCGCTATTGTTTTCTCCATTCATTATTTTATTCATCCTAGAATCAGCGTCAGAATCAAGATTAATTTACATAGCTACTGAACTAATACAATCTGTTACATTTTTAGAATTCATGAATCTTCTAATAGATTTCTCTGGTTTTAGAGGAACCTCAGTTTTATCTGCATACTATTACGGCGTGAATAATTTTTTTGGTGGTGGGCTAGGATTATGGGAAGTTTCTTCAATAGAAGCATTAAAAAGTCTTGGCATAGATCCAGGCAAATATACTTATTATCGAGAATACTCTAACGGCTTGTACCTTGAAGCTAGACCTGAAGCATATATGGCAAATGTTGCATTAGATTTTGGCATCCTAGGACTATGCATTTACTTTATTTTTTTATATCCATTTATAAAAATGATTTTTTTAATTGGAAAGGTAATTTTCCCAATATCGTTATTATTCTTTTTTATAATTTTTTTATCTGGATCTGTTGGAAATCCAGTGCCTTGGATTGCGTTCGCATTAACGATACAATATTTCAAATTTAAAGACCAAGCCATTCAAATATATGAAAAATAACAATATAGTAAAAATTTATTTAGTTGGTGGTTTAGGCAATAATCTATTCCAAATTTTTTATGCAAGTCTTTTAAAGAAGAATGGATATCAGGTTATTCTATTTGATAATTTATTGTATTCAAGTTTTTTTACAAAGATAATGGGATGGACTATTCATGACTCTGAGCTTCATCACTTTAACATTGAATTTGATATAAAGAAAAATCCAATTATTTATTTCATCATGGACTTCTTCAGACTATTTATTTCAAGAATTATCTTTAAACCTTTTTTAGGTGCGAATTATAGTAGTGACTTCAATGATAATTTGGATCTATTTTCAGACCCATTCAAACTTCAATCAGGATATTTTCAAGAACATAAATACCTTAAAATAGATGAACTTAAGGAGTTTGCTAAATCTTGCAGTATAAAAAACGATACTAAAAGTAAAGAAAACAATGAAGAGAAAGCTGCTATTCATATAAGAGGTGGAGACAAATCTGAAACAAATTTTATTTTTACTTTTTATAATAAATGTATAGTTAATTTAAAAAATAAAAAATCTGTTATCTATACTAATGATAAGATTTTTGCTAAATCTATCTTAGAAAATATCAAAAAAGATAATAAGGATTTTATTTTTTCCAATAATAATAAAGCTATAGAGGACTTCATCTCAATAGCAAAGTCTTCAGAAATTATCTGTGCTGATAGTACATTTTCTTTTTGGGCTGCAATATACTCAGATGCTAACCAAATATTTATGCCTTTGCATAGTGAGATTTTAGAAAATAAGGTATTAAAACAAGATTTAGCAAGTAATAATTACTTTTTTTTAATATAATTGTATTATGAAAAAAATAGCAGTAAGCGGCGGTTTTGACCCTATACATATAGGTCATTTGAGGTTGTTTCAGCATGCAGCCAAATTAGGAGATGAACTTATAGTTATATTAAATTCACAAAATTTTCTTAATGAAAAAAAGGGCTATTACTTTATGCCCTATGAAGAAAGAAAAGAGATTATTGAAGGATTTGGATGTGTTACAAAAGTTGTTGATTCGATTGATGATGACAATACTGTTTGTAAAACTCTGGAAGATTTGGCACTGAATTATGGCTTGTCAATATTTGCTAATGGAGGCGATAGAAATGATGATAAAGAAATTCCAGAAGCTGAGGTATGTTATAAAAATAACATCGAATTAGTTTTTGGAGTTGGCGGTGGAAAAATTCAATCAAGCAGCAGCATGTATGAAAAGATTGGACTTATAAAAAAACCATGGGGTTATTACAAAACTTATGAAAAAAAGGATGGATATTTACTTAAAAAAATAGTTGTTTATCCAGGTGAGTTATTGTCTTTACAGTCACATAATCACAGAGCTGAAAAATGGATTGTAGCCTCGGGCATTGCAACGGTTGAAGTAGATAAAAAAATTAAAGTTTTAGGTAAATCTGAAACAGTTAGTATAAAAAAGAATCAACAACATAGACTTTCAAATTTAGATAGTGAAGAGTTAGTTCTAATCGAGCTTCAATTCGGAGAAATTTTAAGTGAAGACGACATAATTAGGTATGAGGATAAATATGATAGATAATACATTTAAAATACTTACTCAAGAGCAAATTCAAGATCTAAAAAATAATAGCTATACAAAACTTCCTCAAATATCATTTAAAGATGAAATTTATAATTTAGACAATATCATCCAAGATAAATCTAAAACATATTCAACAAATACAGAAATTCATAACGCATATACTCAGCATTATGATATTAAGAAAAATTTGGCAGAGGACCTTAAGAGCATATCAAATGAACTGCTTGGAATTAATCCTAAATTAGATGATATTTATGATGTAACAAGAATTGTAAGAGCAGAAGATCAAACTGAATCTTATAGATTTCACTTTGACTCACATTTATTTACCTTGGTAACGCCTATTATTATTCCCTCCTCAATTGATGAGGAGAGTGGTCAATTACTAACATTTCCAGGTCTTCGAGGAGAGCCATCGAATGAACTTATGAATATTCTTCAAAAAACTTTTTATAAAAAGATCAACTCTAAAGAATCATCTCGCAAACTTTCATTATCAAAAAAAATGGTAGAGTTTAATTTTAAAGACAATGTACCGTTGCTTTTCCTAGGAAGACAAACATTGCATGCCAATAGATCCTTTTTTAATGCAATAAATGGAACACGTATAACATTGCTAACTCATTTTTTTGATCCAAGTCCAAAATATGGTATTGGTTCAGTGCTTCGTAAAATAAGAAACAGATAAAATTTCTTGTGATAGCTATTAAAAATTTAAGTACAGCTAAGCCATATTCTGAATTTTCAAAATTTTATCAAGATGCATTAAATAAAAACCAACTTAATGTTGAGGCAATTGTTATTAGCTCATTTAATCCAATTAAAAAGGAAGTAGAATCAAGATATGTGAATCTAAAATATATTACAAATGAAGAATGGATTTTCTTTAGCAACTACAATTCAAAAAAAGCTACAGATTTTAAAATGCACGAACAAGTATCTATATTACTCTACTGGAATTCTATAAATGTTCAAATAAGGATGAAGGCCAATATACAAAAAACTAAAGACGAGTTCTCAAATCAACATTTTAATTCTAGATCAAAAGAAAAAAATGCTTTAGCCATAAGCTCAGATCAATCTAGCATAATTGATTCATATGAACTAGTAAAAACAAATTTCCAAAATACATTAAGTTCTTCAGATCAATTATATAAAAGACCAAGCTACTGGGGAGGATATTCGTTTTCACCGTATTATTTTGAGTTTTGGCAAGGTCATGAATCAAGGCTAAATAAAAGAGATGTATACGAAATGCAATCTAATGAATGGTTACACTATAAACTGCAGCCTTAATAAATATTGCCAAATTAGTTAATTAGTATAGAATCACACAAAATAATGATAAAAATTATACTCAACCAACCTGCAGATAGTTTATAAATTTTTAATGCTATCAAATCCTTTTAATTATTCTTCATAGGTATCCTCATAGCTTCACCCAAGAAAAATATTACACCAATCAATGATAAAATCAGGGCTTCTGAAGTTATGCTTATTGATCAAAAAGGAGAGAAACAAGGCTTAGTATCAATTGATATAGCTTTAAATTCTGCTAAAGCAGTATCCCTTGATTTAGTTCAAGTCTCTCCATCAGATGCAAGCCCAGTTGTATGTAAATTATTAGATTATGGAAAGCATCTCTTTGAAAAGAAGAAAAGTACCTCTTCCTCCAAAGTTAAGGTGAAAAGGAATACTGTTAAAGAAATTAAATTTAGACCTTCTACAGATATAAGTGATTATAATATTAAATTAAAAAAGATTAAAAGCTTTATTCTTGACGGAGATAAGACTAAAATAAGCGTCCGATTTAGAG
>MDTG01011503.1_pt1 | contig 18869 bp, 21 predicted proteins | sample 811421 | NCBI WGS metagenome assembly MDTG01 (sample SAMN05326645, study PRJNA326480) | marine metagenome | isolation source: seawater | place: Pacific Ocean: South East | collected 2011
TTAGATGACAGGGTTGGTTTTCTTCATGATAAGTAGATGAAAATGAAACATTTGTTAATCTATCAAAAGTTATAATTCCATCAGGTTTTGGGTATTTGATCTTCTTAGATTTTGTTTTTTCTATTAACGAAAGATGGTCCGGTTCTGAATGATTCAATGTCCATGGAGCATTTCCTCTCAAAAATATTTGATCAATCCCTGTCAATAACATTCCCCAAAATAATCCATATTTAAATGAAGGTCTAACATTTCTTGCTTTTTTTAACTCAATTCCAGCCCAAGAGCTTTTAAAATTTTCTTCGAACATAGAAATATCATTATTCGTGTTTCCTAAATTTAATTGTTCAAAAACTTCATCTGATGCAATCATTCCTGATTTCATTGCTGTGTGAGTGCCTTTTATTTTAGGAGTATTTAGTGTGCCTGCATCACAACCAATTAAAGCTCCGCCAGGAAATGATAGTTTTGGTAGTGATTGCCATCCACCCTCATTCAATGCTCTAGCACCGTAAGAAATTCTCCTTCCTCCGTCAAATAACTCCTTCATTTTAGGATGAGTTTTAAATCTCTGAAATTCTTCGTATGGAGAAAGATAGGGGTTTTTATAATCAAGTCCTATTACAAAACCTACAGACACAAGATTATCAGAAAGATGATATAAGAAAGACCCTCCATAAGTTTCTCTATCTAGTGGCCAACCGATTGAATGAAAAACTTGACCTGGATTAGATTTCTTAGGGTCAATTTCCCAAAGCTCTTTCAAACCAATTCCATAAGTTTGATGTTGAGAAGATTTTCTGAGGTCAAATTGATTCATTAATTTTTTTCCTAGATGGCCTCGGCAACCTTCTGCAAATAATGTATATTTTGCGTGAATTTCGATCCCAGCTTGAAAATTAGGTCCTTGCTGATTTTCTTTTGTAACTCCTAGATCATTTGTAATAATTCCCTTTAGAACATTTTGATCAATTATAGGTTCTGATGCTGCAAAACCAGGGTAAATTTCTACTCCAAGCTGCTCTGCTTTTTCCGATAACCACTTACAAAAAGCACCCAGTGATATTATATAATTGCCGCTATTATGCATAACTGGGGGAATGAAAAATTTAGGGATATTTATCGAGGTTTTCTCATTTAAGAAAACAACGCTTTCTTCTTTTACTTTGACATTTACTGGACAAGATTCATCATTTTGCCAATTTTCAATTAATTCATTCAATGCTGTTGGTTGTAAAATTGCCCCAGAGAGTATGTGTGCACCGACCTCTGAACCTTTTTCAACAACACAAACAGTATAATTTTTTTCGTGTTTTTTACACAGATTTTTAAAATTTATAGCTGCGGCAAGTCCGGATGGACCGGCACCTATGATTACTAAATCATAATTCATTATCTCTCTATTTACATTCATTTGCGTTATACTAATACTTTTATTATTTTTATAAATTAATAATATATATATTAATGAAAGTTAAAAACATAAAGTCTTTTATTGAATTTTATAAATCTTTGGGAATAACTGATTCTATTGGAAAATACCCACGAATTGAAATCAAAAAAAAATTCAAACAATCATTACAAGAAAGTTTTAACTCAGATGAAGACTCAAGTAACAATTCAGCTGATCTGGAAAAAGAATTATTTAGTCTTAGAAATAGAATTAAGAATGCTGATTGTAATCTTAAGGATATTGCAACAAACTTAGTTTTTTCTGATGGAAATCCAAAATCAGATATAATGTTTATCGGCGAGGCACCAGGAGCAGAAGAGGATAAATTAGGCAAACCATTTGTTGGGCAGGCTGGGAAACTTCTCGATAAAATGCTTCAGTTTATAGGACTTTTCAGAGAAAGAAATTTTTATATCACTAATATAGTTTTCTGGAGACCACCAGGGAATCGAACACCAAACAGTAAAGAAATCAAAATTTGTCTACCTTACACTAGAAAACATATAAGTATTATAAAACCAAAGTTGCTTATACTATTGGGTAATGTTGCAACAAAATCTATTCTTGCAACTGATGAAGGTATTACTAAAGTCAGAGGGAAAGAACATTTTTATTTAGATGAATCTATGAATCTTAAAATACCAACCAGAGCCATCTATCACCCAGCCTATCTTTTGAGAAATCCAATTGAAAAAAAAAAGATATGGGATGATTTAATAGACATTTATAATTTTTTAAATAAAAATAATATTTTAAATGATAATGAAAAATAATTTAAAAAAAATAATTCCATTAAATATATCTATATTTGTTGTGTCAGACACAAGAACTGAAAGATCGGACAAATCTGGAAAAGTTTTAGAGGATAGGATCCTAAAGTGTGGGCATAAAATAAAAGAAAAAATATTTGTTAAAGATGATTTAAAGTCTATCACTAACTTTTTAAAAAAAAGTATATCAAATATTAATATTGATGTGATTATATTGACTGGAGGAACTGGTTTAACAGGTCGAGATTCGACTCCTGAGGCTCTGAAAAAAATATTAACAAAGGAAATCCCAGGATTTGGAGAAATTTTTAGGTATATCAGCTTTAAAAAAATTGGTACCTCTTCTTTACAATCAAGGGCAATTGCAGGATTAGCTGATGAAACTTTTATTTTTGCCTTACCTGGGTCTCCAAGTGCTTGCAAAGATGCTTGGGATGAGATTCTTAAACATCAATTGGATTCTAGAACTAAACCTTGTAATCTAGTTGAATTAATCCCTAGACTGTCAGAATAATTAATCTATTTGTTCAATATTTAATCTTTGCATTCTTCTTAAAAGAATCAATTTCGTCTGAGTCTCTCATACAACAGGATGTAATTGGAAATTTTTCTTCTAAATCTTCAGAAACCCTCGAATCCTCATCACTTGGTTGAACAAACATTATACAATCAATAATATGAACTACACCGTTATTTCCTATTAAATTTTCTTCAATGACAACCATATCTTTAACGTAAAGTTTTTTTCTTTTATATATTTCTAATGGTTTATTACTTACTGTTATTTGGGTAGAAATATTTTCGTCAACATCAAGACTTGTATGGTGACCAGCCATTATATGGTCCATTAAGATATTTTTAATTAAAAAATTATCATTTAAAATTTCTTTTTTTAATTTCGGGGAAGCATTTTTAAAAGCATTATTACTTGGGGCAAAAATTGTCCAGTTCCAAGGTAATTTTTTTTTCAAGATATTGTCTACACCTGACTGCTGTAAATATGAATTAAAGCTGGATAAATTTTTATTTTCAGAAATAACATCTACAACCGTTTTTGAAAAAACTGATGAAAAACAAAAAAGTAAAACTAAAAAAAAGTAAAAAGTTCCTCTAGACATAATAAGACGAGTTTTCATTAAAAAATATTATCAATATTTATAGAAGTGTATGATATCATTAGCATTAATTTATAATTTAATTAATATTAAAATGTAAGTCAAAGTTTAGTTTGATCAAGGTAAATTGTTTTTAGATGATATAAAAAATCAAGTTATTGGAATTGATGAAGTTGGAAGAGGAGCTTTATGCGGTCCAGTTGTATCTTGCACTGTTTTGTTAGATAAATCAATTCTCAGGCATCCATTAGTTAATGAAATAAATGACTCAAAAAAGATTAACGAAACAAAAAGAAGATTGCTTTCAAATTTCATTAAAAGATTTTCAAAATTCTCGTTTGGTCTCGCAGACAACCAAGAAATAGATAAGATAAATATTTTAAAAGCTACAATTTTATCGATGCGCAGATCATTTGAGAAATTTAGAAATTATGATAATACCGTAAAAATTGATGGCCAAAAAACTTTTGAATTAAATAAAAATACAACTTTTATAATAAAAGGTGATCAAAAATGCATATCGATAGCTTCAGCATCTATTCTTGCAAAACATCATAGGGATGCTTTTATGATAGAAATATCAAAAAATTTTCCGGAATATGAATGGTCTAAAAATAAGGGTTATGGTACCATAAAACATATAAATGCTATAAAAAAATTTGGTATTACATCTTTTCATAGAAAAAGTTTTTTGAAAAAATTAAACCCTTGACATCGGCAGTTGAATGGAAACTTCTAGTCCACCAAGTTTTTTTGACTTTTTGAGAAAAACTTTGCCTTTGTAGTATGTCTCTACAATATCTTTTACAATATTTAGACCAAGTCCTGTTCCTGGCTTTTGTTCATCTAATCTAAATCCTCTTGCAAAAACTCTTTCCATCTCATGCTTAGCCAAACCTAAACCATCGTCTGATACAGAAAAAATTAATTTATTTTCATCTTTACTAATGATCTCAATTATTATGTTCTCTTTTCCATATTTACATGCATTTTCAATCAAATTTCCTATCACTTCCTCTAAATCTTCAAGACTACTGAAAACAAATGCTTCTTTGATTTCATGACGGAAATTAATTTTCTTTTCTGGATAAAGCTTAATAAAGATACTGAGCATCTTTTTTGAGAGTTTAATTATATTAATTTTTTCTTTTGTAGCTTTACCTACAGAATCTAAATGAGCTTTCTTTAAATATCTATCTATATGTTTTTTCATAACCAAAATTTGATTACTCAAAACTCCATTATTTTCATTAACCTCATTTGATATCACAGCTAATGGAGTTTTTAAAACATGTGCGAGGTTTCCAACATGGGTTTTAGCTCTATCAACAATTTTTTCATTATGATCCAATAAATCATTAATCTCAGTTGCTAATGGTTGAACTTCCATTGGGTATTGATCCTTCAATTTTTTTTCATCTCCATTTCGAATTTCAAATAAAGCTTTTTTAATCCTATTTAAAGGAAGCAATCCATAATTTACTTGAAGATATACAGCTATCATAAGACCAACACCCAATACAGTGAGTGTAATCGATAAAGTATTATCGAACTGTTTTATATTATCTTCGTATTCTTGAGTATCCCCTGAAACTAAAAAAACTACTGGCGAAGATATCCCCGGGAAAGATATTCTCCTCTCAACAATGTGCAATTTTTTTTTTTCAATTACTCTTACTTGAGAATCATCTCCGACACTATCTATAAACTGACTTCTTCCACCAATAAGTCTTTTATCAGAGGTAAAAACCTGATCCCACATGGACCTTGATCTACTTATTGTTTGCGAATCATTATCAATTTGCCAATACCATCCAGAATATGGTTGAAAAAACCTTGGGTCTCCAATTGGACTTACAACTGTTATATTATCAGATGAGTCAACTCTACTTGCGCCTATAAGAGTCTCTAGAAGAAGATTAAGTCTATCATCAAATGCGGCAAAATTTGATTTTTTATTAAGGTCAGAAAGTAAAAAGCCTGCAGCTAGCAAAGTAAGAATAATCCAAATTGTTGCGCTCAAAAAAAGCCTGACAGCAAGGGAGTTCATTTTATTCTTTTTCTAAAGAAAGCCTGTAACCATAACCTCTTTCTGTCTTGATCAGGTTTAGACCCATTTTTTTTCTCAATCTTCCTATAAATACCTCAATGGTATTGGAATCTCTATCAAAATCTTGATCATAAATATGCTCCACAAGCTCGGTTCTGGAGATTACTTTGTCTTGATGATGAAGAAAATACTCAATAATTTTATACTCATGGGAAGTTAATTTTAATTTGGTCCCATTTAAAAAAACCTTATTAGATTTGGTATCTATCTTTAAAGGACCGCATTCAATATCTGAAGATGCATGACCAGCGGATCTTCTTATCAGTGCTCTTAATCTTGCAATCAATTCCTCCATCTGAAATGGTTTTGTAACATAATCATCTGCCCCAGCATCAAATCCTGAAACTTTGTCACTCCATTGGTCTCGAGCAGTCAAAATTAAAACCGGGAAATTTTTTTTTTCTTTTCTCCACTTTTCTAAAACTGAAATCCCATCAACTTTTGGAAGTCCCAGATCAAGAACAACTGCATCATAAGGTTCTGTATCACCTAAAAAATGCCCTTCTTCTCCATCCATAGCAACATCTACAGAATATCCTGAATCTTCAAGGGATAACTTAATCTGGTTATTTAAATTTGGATCGTCTTCGATTACTAGTATCCTCATTACTCACCTCCCGATCTAACCGAGAGAATTGTTGCCGTTCCTGCATCAACTCTCAATTGTTTAACATTATTACCAGGTTCAATTATCATAATGTCATAAACCCAACCAAACAAACCTTTTTCACTATCTTTTAAATTAATCGAAATTACAGATCCAGCAAATTTTTGATGAACTTTATATAGTATTTCATCTAGAGGAAGAATTTCTCCTTCATTAACAGCTTTGATTGCCTTTTCATGATCACCAAGATAACCTGCTCTCGATTGCTCTTGTGACATCAATGAATCAAACAGACAAAAAATTGAAAAAATAAAAATATAAAATAGTTTCATTATATAATCTTTTTTATTTTCTTAACTAATGTAGACACTGGCTTTTTTTCAAATTTATGGATTTTCATCCATTGTAAATCTTTTAATTTAACTTTCTTATTTAATTTTATATTAACTATTAATAGTTTCAAATGAAAATGACTAAAGCTATGATTCACAAAATCAATTTTTCTATGATTTATTTCCAAAGAGTGTTTTTTTTTCCATTCCAATACCAAGTTTTCATATAATTTTTTCTCTAATATATTTACTTCTTTCTCAAAAAAGCTTGTCATTGGAAATGTATATAAACCCTCTAATAGTTTTTCTTTTGTATGTTCAACCAACCATTCACTATTAAATTCTATTAAGAAAACAACACCAAATTTTCTTTTTTTAATTTTAGAAATTTTTTTATTTTTATTTGATTCATGCCCTTTGGTTCTGCATTTCTCACCAATCGGACAAATTTTACATTCCGGAGATTTAGCCTTACAAACTATATTAGCAAGATCCATTAAAGACTGACAATAATCTCTATTATTTTTTTGGGGGGTTAATTTACTAGCTATTTCTAAAACTGTTTTTTTATAGCCTTTTTCTTTTTCATTTAGTCCAAAATATCTTTTGATGATTCTTTTTATGTTTGTATCTAAAACTGTGCAAGATTGATCTTCAAGAATAGCTGGAATCGAACAAGAAATATAATCTCCAATTCCAGGAATTTTTTTTAAATTATTTGGATCTATACTAAATTTGTTATTTTTTATAAACTCTTTCCCAAGATATAGGTTTTTCGCTCTTTGATAATAACCTAAACCTTGCCATTGGTATAAAATTTCCTCCAACGATGCTTTATAAAAAGAATCTAAATCAGGCCATTTTTTGAGAAATTTGTTATAATAAGGCAATGCTGCTTTAACTTGTGTTTGTTGCAACATCACTTCAGAAATCCAAATTCTGTAAAAATTTTGATTTTCTCTCTTTCTCCAGGGCAAATCTCTTTTGTTGATTTTATACCAACCCAAAATTTTTTTTACCCAGTAACTCTCAAATTTATTGTTTATATGGTATTTATTATTCATGGTTAATAAAAAATATACAAACAAACCTGTCAAAGTTTCAACACTTTTGCCAAATATATTAAAAGCAACAAAAAGAAAAAATGGAAGTATTCTTTTAGAAATTAAAATACATTGGAAAGATATAGTAGGAAAGGAAATATCAGATAAATGTTTTGTATCTAATTTGCAAAAAATTAATAGAAAAAATATTTTAACAATAATATCTAGTGATGCTAATTTACTTGAATTATCCTACTCATCTGAAGAAATTAAAAATAAAATTAACAATTTTTTTATTGATAATAAGATTGATGATATTAAGTTTAAAAAATCATTCCAATTATAATATTTTGTGATATGAAATATTGTATGATGAAAAACATAGTAAAACATTTTATCCTTAATATGCTTTTGTTGTTTATTTGTTCTGGGGTAGAATCAAGAATTGTTGACACTATCGAAGCACTTCAAGACAAAAAGATTGGACAAGAAACAGCAAAAATACAAATGATTGAATTTGCATCACTTACTTGTGGACATTGTGCACGATTTCACAACGAAGTTTTTCCAAAAATTCAGTCAGAATTTATTGATACAGGAAAAATATTATTTGAATATAAAGATTTTCCTTTAGATAAATTTGCATTAAAAGCCTCAATTATCGCACGATGTTCTGGAAATGATAAATTTTTTAGTTTTCTTAAAGTACTTTATAGTAAACAAAAAGATTGGACTAGAACACAAGATCCTTTTAAATCTCTTCTAAAAATTGCGAAACTCGGAGGATTAAAAAATGATGAAATAAAAGTGTGTGTTGGAAATAAATCTATTGAAGACGGGATTCTTAAACAAAGATTATCCTCCTCAAAAAAATATGACATAAAAGCAACACCTACGATTTATTTTAATGGAGAGAAATATAATGGGGATTTGACTTACGAAGCTTTAAAATTAAAAATAGATTCATTATTAAATTAAATTAAATTAAATTAAATTGTTTACCGTTAATAAATTAAAAATAGTTGGTTTTAAATCCTTTGCTCATCCAACAGAATTACTTATAGAGGAAGGTGTTACAGGTATTGTCGGGCCTAATGGATGCGGGAAATCTAATATATTTGAAGCAATAAGATGGGTGATGGGAGAATCTTCCTCTAAAAGTCTTCGTTCAGGCTCAATGGATGATGTAATTTTTAATGGTACACAGAACTTACCTGAAAAAAACTTTGCGGAAGTTTCAATAGAACTAGACGATTTTAAAGGTAACATTCAGAATCTACCTCAAACAGAAAAAAGACTTGTTATTTCAAGAACATTGGAAAGAGGCGTTGGGTCATTCTATAAAATAAACAACAAGGATGTTAGGGCAAAAGATATCAGTATATTATTTTATGACTCTGGTAGTGGACCTCGTTCGAGCTCAATAATAAGTCAGGGGAATATTGATCAAATAATAAATTTTAAACCAATAGAAAGAAAAATTATTCTCGAGGATGCAGCTGGCACTTCGGGACTTCAAGCAAGAAGGCATGAATCAGAATTAAAACTTCAATCAACAGAAATAAATTTGGAGAAGCTAGAAATTAATTTAAATAATTTAATTGATCAAAAAAAAAGTCTTTCAAGACAAGCTAGACAAGCAGATAGATATGAGCAGATTTCTGAAAATATAAAATTTTATCAATCAATTCTTATTTTCTCCGAGTGGAAAACGATAATTAACAATATAAATAAATCGAAAGAAGAAATTAACAAACTTAAAGAAAAGTTAACATCAAGCATTGATCTATCGAAAAATCAAAAAGAAAAAATTAACATGAAAAAAAATGAAATCTCCCAGGAACAGGAAAGTAGAGACAATTTGAATAAAAATCTATTTGAAACAGAAAATAATATTAATAGTCTCAATAACAAGCTTGAAAGTTTAAAAAATAAAAGGGCAGAAATTGAAAGATTTCAGGAGACTATCACTAAAGATAAAAGTCTTGAAGAAAAAAGATCTGTTGATCTTAAAAAATACATTCTAGATTTAGAAAAAAATCTAACCAAAAAATCAGATAATAGTCAAAACAAAGAAAAATTACAAAATCTAAACCTTGAAGAAATTCAATTAAAAGATGAATTAAAAAGACTAGAGGCAATGTTTGTGAATGAGATCCAAATGACCTTGGGTGAAGAGTTTCAATCTGACAATTTAAAGGAAGAAAAAGAAAATTTATCAAAAAAAAACAAACATCTAAATTTAGAATTAATTTCAATCCATAAAAATCAGACTGATTTGCAAAAAAATTTAAAAGCTTATGACAAAAACTTGAGAGATCTTGATTTAGAAAGGAAATCTTTTGAAAAAAAAAATCAAGAAACAATTAAAAATATAAATGATCTATCAGCTCAAAATTCAAACTTAATAAAACAACTTAAAACTATCAATGAAGAAAGAGAAATTAACTCAAAAAAACTTACTGAATTACAGACAGAAATTAAAACATTAAATCAACTAATTGGTGGTATTGAACTTTCCAAGGATTCAATAGTTAATCTTCTACAAATTAAAAGTGGGTACCAAAATGCTGTCTATGCAGCTTTAATGAATGAACTTGACGCAACTTTAAAAAATTCACCTAAAATGTGGCTTGATAGACAACTTAAGGATATTTTGCCAATTGAAAATCCACTCTCCCAGTATGTTAGTGGACCAAAAGAACTTAATTTAATTTTGTCTCAAATAGGTGTTGTTGAAAATCCCAACGATGCAAGCCAAATGCAAAAAAAACTAAAGGTTGGACAAATAATTGTTGATAAAAAAGGAAGAATTTGGAGGTGGGATGGATTTATTTCTGAGGATAATTTGCAAAAAAAAAAATTAATTGACTCACAATTACGACTAAACAAGCTTGCAAATGAGGTTGATTCGATAAAAAAGAAACTAGTTATTTTGGATACAAAAATAGAGAAATTTCAAGAAAATGAAAAACAATTAACCTTTAACAGTGAAAAAGAAAAACAAGAATTAGAAAAAATAAATCAGATTTTAAAAAATATCTCATTAAAAAGTTCTTCCTCTAGAGAAAAAAAGTCTATGTTAGAATATAATTCAGAAAAACTGTTAGAAAAAAAAAATGAATTAGATAATCAGCAAAAATCGTTGATAACAAAAATTAAGTCCATTGAAGATAAAGAAAATTTACTCAAGAGAAATGATAATGATAAATCAAAAAATGAAAAAGAAGCTGTTAAAAAAAATATTCAGGTATTAGATAAAAAGATTGAGCAAAATAGAAATCAGATAAATTCTATTAAAGAAATCCTTATGAAAGAAGAATTAAATAGAACCTTTGTATTAAACGATATTGAAAAAAGTAGAACCAGGTTAAAAGAAACAGAAAAACAAATTGAAATTCTAACTGTCAGACAAGAAGATTATTTGACAGAAGAGAAAAAACTTAATGAATTACCTACGCAAATACAAAATAAAATTAATGATTTACAGGGATCATACAATCAAATAAAGAATAAAATTAATATCGGAAGAGGAAAATTTGAAAATATCTTAACACAGTTAAAAGCTCTCGAAGATGATTTATCTAAAATTGAACATTCACGAGAAAATCAGAGAAATGATATCACTAAATTTGAGAGTATTTTAGATAGTGACAATGTTAAAGAAAAAGAATTAAGAAACCTGATTTTTCAAAGTTCTTCAAAACAACCAGAAGAATTAGAACAAGACCAGAAAATTATAGATTCAAAGTATAAGGATCATAATGAAATTAATAGTCACCTTGAGAAATTAATCTTTCAAAGAGAGCAAATGGGTCCAGTTAACTTAAGAGCAAGACTTGAGGAACAAGAACTTGCCAAGTCTATAGAAGAATTAGAGCTTGAAAAGAATGATCTGATTCAAGCAATTGAAAAACTCAGAATTGCAATAAATAAAATAAATTCTGAAGGGAAAAACCGATTAATAGATGCATTCGCTAAAGTTAATAAAAATTTTGCAGAACTATTTAAAAAACTTTTTGAAGGAGGAGAGGCGAAATTAGAACTAATTAAGTCTGAAGACCCACTTGAAACAGGTCTTGAAATTTATGCAAGACCACCAGGTAAAAAATTATCAAGTATAAGCCTTCTTTCAGGAGGGGAAAAAACATTGACTGCGATAGCTTTGATATTTTCAATTTTTTTAATTAATCCTTCGCCTATCTGTATTCTTGATGAGGTTGATGCAGCATTAGATGATTTGAATGTTGAAAAATTTTGTAAAATTCTCGAAGAGTTAAAGAATAATACAAAAACAAAGTTTTTAATAATTACTCACCACAAAATTACAATGGCCTCCATCGACAGAGTTTATGGTGTAACAATGGCAGAAAAAGGTATTTCCGATTTAGTATCTGTGGACTTTGAAAAAAATGACTTTAAAGAAGCAGTTTAATGAATAAATTAAGTGAACTTAAAGAGAAAGTTAAAAATTTTGAAAAAAAAAATAACCAGAAAAATAATAATAAAAATCCTGGAATACAAATCGGATTGAAATTAAGCTTAGACTTAATTTCACCCATAATAGTTGGCGTGTGTATTGGGCTGGGCATAGACAAATTTTTTTTCACTAAACCTATATTTTTCTTAATTTTTTTGCTATTAGGAATAATTGCAGGATTTTTTAATATATACAAATCAATGGAAAAATTAAAATAATTTAATATGAGAGAAGAAATTGGCTAGTCCCTTATCACAATTTGAAATTAAAAATATTATTCCTTTAGAGTTAAATGGATTTGATATATCTTTTACAAATTCGTCTCTTGCAATGATGGGAACGGTTTTATTAATCATTCTCTGGATGTTTTTTGGAACAAGAAAACCTTCTTTAATTCCCTCGAGGGGACAATCTATGATTGAAGCTAGTTATGAATTCATTGCAGAAATGATTGGAGATAATATTGGCAAAGAGGGGATGAAATATTTATCATTTATTTTCACACTTTTTATGTTTATTCTCATTGGCAATTTGCTTGGAATGCTCCCGTATAGTTTCACTTGGACAAGCCACATAATTGTGACATTTGCTATTTCATTCTTCATTTTTATTGCAGTAACAATAATAGCGATTACTAAACACGGAATTATAAAGTTTCTAAAATTTTTTGCTCCCAGTGGCGTGCCAAAACCAATGTTAATTCTTTTGGTCCCGATTGAAATAATTTCTTATCTTTCAAGGCCAATAAGTTTATCAGTCAGATTATTTGCCAATATGATGGCAGGCCATACCTTATTGAAAGTAATAGGAGGTTTCGTTTTTGTTTTAGGTGCTAATAGCTTCATAGTTGGTGGGGCTTTGCCTGTAGTCTTTTTAGTAGCCTTAACCGGTTTAGAAATTGTGATAGCTTTTCTTCAGGCATATGTATTTGCAATATTAACTTGTCTATATATTAATGATGCAATACATTTACATTAACTTTTATAATTAAGGAGTATATTTTATGGATATTGAATCTGCTAAACTACTTGGGGCTGGAATCGCAGTTCTTGGTGTGATTGGATCAGGAATAGGTATAGGTTCTATTTTCTCTGCTTTTATTACAGCAGTTGGAAGAAACCCAGAGGCTAGAGAGCATGTATTTACTATGACAATGCTTGGTTTTGCTTTAGTTGAGGCTCTGGCATTGTTTGCATTAATCATAGCACTATTACTGTTGTTTGTTTTCTAAAAATGACTGCCAAAGTTTTTTTAACTTTACTTAGTTTTTTATTTGCTGGAAATGTTAACTCAGCTGAAGGACAAGGTGGAATGCCACAACTAAACCCAGAGTCCTTTAGCTCCCAGCTATTTTGGCTATTCGTTTTTTTTCTATTACTTTTCTTATTTCTTCATTATTTTTTTTTACCAAAGATTCAAAAAATTAAATCTAAAAGAGATAAAACTATTGAAGATTTTATCATAGAAACAAAAAAAATTAACGATTCCGTTGAAAAGATAATTAAACAAATAAACAATGAATTAAACGAGGCAAAAGAAAGTTATGATAAGCAAGTCAAATTAGCTTATGAAAAAAATAAAAGCATTTTTGATAAAAAAATAAATGAACTTAATGCTAGCTATGAAGAAAAAAAAAATAAACTTGAAGATGAGCTTTTAGTATCAAAAGATAAAGTAATAAAAAATATATCAAAGATTTCATTACCACTATCTGACCAGTTGTTTGAAAAAATTGTAGGTGAAAAATCATTAGGTAAAATTGAAGATTTCAAAAAAATAGTAGGGGAGAAAAATGTTTGATATAAGTTTGTTAAACAATTCAACATTATGGGTTGCTACATCTTTTATAATTTTTGTTGTTGTTTGTTACCAACCAGCCAAGAATCAGATCATAAATAGTCTTGATAAAAAGATTAATGAACTCAAAAAGGAACTGAATGATTCCAAAAGGCTCAAGGAAGAAGCGGAAAAACTTTATAAATCACATTTAATCAAACAGAAACAAAATTTAGAAAAAATAAAAAAGTTAAATGATGATGCCAAAAATCAAGCGAATTTAATAAAAAAAAAAATAGAAAATGAAATAAATATGAATATGAAAAGGAAAGAAGCAAATTTTAAATTAATTTCTTCACAAATGGAATCCAAGATTCAAGATGATCTTAAAGAAGAAATACTAAAACAGACACTAAAATTCACTGAGTTCAGAATTAAAAAACATCTAAAGAAAAAGCATAATAGCCAATTAATTGAAGAATCACTTAATAAACTCTCAGGACATTTTTCCTAATTCTTTATGGCTGTTCATACTAAATTGTCAAAAAATGATATTTTAGAAATTGTTAATAAATACGAAATCGGAGAATTAGAAAATTTTTCAGGAATCAAAGAGGGTATCGAAAACACAAATTACTCAATTAAAACCTCTAAAAATAAATTTATTCTTACTATATTTGAAAACAGAGTAAATAAATCAAAATTACCATTATTGTTTCAACTGATGAAGCATACATCAAAACAGAAAATAAGATGTCCTAATCCAATTATAGACAAAAATAATAATTTAATTAATAAATTTAAATCTAAAAAGTTTGGAATTTTTTCTTTTTTAGATGGAAAATCTAAAAGAAATTGGTATTCGTCTGATTGTGTTCATGTTGGCGAAGTTCTGGGAAATTTACATCAAAAGAATATGAATAAAAAATTAGATTTGAAAAATAATTTTGGTGTTTCATCATGGAAAAAGTTATTTAGCAAATGTAAATATAAAATTAACGAGATAATTCCAAACTCCTGCGATTCAATCTATAAAGAAATAGTATATTTAAATAAAGAATGGCCTAGTAATCTTCCTAAGGGCTTAATTCATGGTGATTTATTTCCTGACAATGTTTTGTTTTATAAAGAAAATATCTCAGGAATCCTCGATTTTTATTTCTCTTGTAATGAAATTTTAGCATACGACCTTGCCATATCATTAAATGCCTGGGGTTTTAAAAATGGAAAATTTAAAAAAGAAAATTTTTCTAAATTACTACAAGGATATCAGACTAAAAGAAGACTTAAAAAATCTGAAAAAGAAAAATTAAATATCTTACTTAGAGGTGCATCGATGAGGTTTTTATTAACTAGAATTTATGATATGATTCATGTCGATGGAAATAAATTTTTAAAAAAAAAAAACCCTTTGGAATTTTTTAAGATTTTAAATTTCCATAAGAAAATCAACAACCATTCAAATTATTTCAGTGGACTTTGACTTTATAATATATACCGACGGAGCCTGCCTTGGGAATCCAGGTCCAGGTGGATGGGCTGCGATAATTTTTGATAAAAAAAATAAAAAAAATTCAATTAAAGGAAATAAGGTAAATACGACGAATAATCAAATGGAACTTATTGCTCCTATAGAAGCTCTTAAACAAATTAAAAATAAATCAAAGATAAAAATTTATACCGATAGTAAATACTTAATTGACGGTATTAATATTTGGATAAAAACATGGAAGTTAAACAATTGGAAAACTTCAGCAAAAAAAGAGGTTAAAAATGACCAATTATGGAAAGAACTTGATTCACTTTCTTCTGGTCATTCAATAAATTGGCAATGGGTTCGTGGGCACAGCGGTAATATTTACAATGAAGAGGTCGATGACCTTGCTAGACAAGAGGCTTATCTATTAAAGATTTGAAAGCACATTTTCAGCTTTACTTATTTCCAGCCCCCCTCCTTTTTCATCAAAAATATCAGTAATTAATCCCTTGTCAATTACCATGGCAAATCTGGATAATCTCTTTCCAAGACCAATGGAACTCAAATCTAATACTAGCTGTGATTTATTGAGAAATTCTTGTGTACAATCAGAAATAAACTTTATTTTATTTTCCCCAAGAGATTTACCCCACTCTGACATTACAAAAGGATCATTAGTAGCAACAAAAAAAATTTCGTCGATACCTTTTTTTATTAATTCATTGTAGTTATTTACAAAACCTGGGAGGTGGTCATTTGAGCAAGTTGGTGTGAAGGCTCCAGGCACACCTACTAAGAGTACTTTTTTTTCATTAAAAAGATTAGATGATGAAATAGGTTTAGGGCCGTCATCTCCTAAAACATAAAATTCTACAGAAGGGAAAGAATCATTTTTGTTAATATTCATATAAACTACTTTATCAAATTTAACTCATTTATAACAATATCTTTTGTTAAAATTTCTGGAAGCAAAACACCCTGCTTATCTCCTGGACCATAGATAATATTAACCGGTATTCCGTATCTTTCAAATTTTGATATAAAGCTAAGAATTTTTTCGTCTTTTTCACCCCAATCTCCTCTCAATAATTTAACATCATTTTTATTAAAGTATTTTTGTAATTTTTTTGAATCTAAAGTTGTTAGCTTATTAAGCTGACAAGTCACACACCAATCAGCAGTAAAATCTAAAAAAATCAATTGCTCTGAATTGATATATTCTTTTAAAATAGTTTCATCAAATTCTTTCCATTTAATTTCATTCTTTTTTTTCAAAGAAGGTGAGAGAAAAATATATAAAATAGAAATTAATATAAGTGAAGACGATACTTTTGAAAAAATACTTTTATTTATTATAGTTGATATTAATAAGACCAGAAAGACTAATATAGTAATAATATGTTTATCAATATTCAAAAGTGTTAAAAACCAACTGAATGTTATCAAAAGAATCAGACCTAACAAAAATTTGAAATTTATCATCCACTTTCCTGGTTTTGGGAATCTTTTAATTAAGCTTGGTCTGATAGTAAAAACAATATATGGCATTGAGAAACCTAGTGATATAAAAACAAAAATAAAAAAAATATTTTCATATGAAGATGTAATTGAAAAGCCAACTGCTGTTCCAAGAAAAGGTGCGCTACAAGGAGTTGCCATAAGTGTTGAGAAAACACCAGAGAAAAAGTAACCTTTTGAAGAATCATCATCAATAAATCTATAAATACTTTTTGTAAATTTGTTCGGAAGAAAAATATCAAAGAAACCAAGGAGATTTAAAGAAAATAATAATATTATAATAGTAATAACTAATAAAAAATTATAGTTTTGGAATTGGAACCCCCAACCTAATTCTAAACCAAAAAACTTAAATGAAATTATAAATAATGAAAGAAGTACAAAGGAAAAGATTATCCCAAATATAGTAGCTAAAGAAAACTTTCTTACCTCAATTGAGTTTTTATCACTTATTTTAATAAATGAAAAAAGTTTCAATGACAAAACAGGTAAAACACAGGGCATAAAGTTAAGGATGAGTCCACCCACAAAAGCTAATAATAAATAATAAAAAAAGTTGCTATTGGCTTTTATTTGATCAGGAAATACTGAAATTTCTTCAAAATTTATTCCGTCAGATATTGATACAAAAAATGGATTTTTCATTAAACTTATTTTTTTGTCAATTTCTAAGTCAATATTAATTTTACTTTCTGGATTAATTGACAAAACATATACATCTGTTTCTTCAGAATAAGTAAATATTTTATAATTTTTTTTTTTTGAATCCACTGGTCTAAGCGTCAATCTTACTCTGTTATCAGTCTTTTCAAATATTTCTATTATTTGAAAGGTTTTAGAGTCTCTAATTGGTACTTTATTGAGGTATTTGATTACCTCATTTTTGGAGGTATCTAATATAAAATCATTAAATAAAAAATTTATTTTTTTTTTTTCTGTAATTGGAATACATATTTCTTTACATATCAAATATTCTATAGTCAGGTCAGTATTGATTGATTGGGCATTTTGTTTAGGTTTTATCTTTACAGGAAAAATTATTTCTTTCTCATAACCAATAGTTTCCACCTGATGATCAAGAAATTTTTCAGGAAAAGGAAAGAGCACTTCCATTTCTGAAATATTAGAATCTTTTTGCCATTTAATATCAATTTTAGCCCCTGCTTCACCAGGATTCTTCCAGTAAGTTTTCCAACCTTCTTCAAGGTTAATCTTAATACCAAACAAATATTCTTCTTTATGTTTTATAAGCTTAGAAGCTGGAACAATTTCAAGTTTAGAGTAAGTATTGCCAGTTGTATTAGATTTTAACTCTGAAAATGAAAAAAAATAAAAAAATGCAAAAATTAATGTGATCATAAAGTAATAAATCTTATATTTGAATATCAAATAATAATTTGTAATAATTTAACTATGAAACATTCATATTTAAAGGGAAATATAATTTGCGCACTTCCTCAACTCAATGATCTTTTTTTTTCAAAGAGCATAATATATATAACACATCATAATAAAGATGGAGCAGTTGGAATTGTTCTTAATTATAAAATTATGAATATTAAAGGTATAGATCTATTTAAAAAACTAAAAATAGATAATATTAATAAAAATCTTGATATGAATTTTTCTTTTCACATTGGTGGACCACTCAATCAAAATAATGGTTTTATCCTTCACTCTAGTGATTATAAGAGTAGTAGTACGGTAAAAGTTTCTAAAAATGTAAAACTTACTTGCTCAACAAATATTTTAACTGATATAGCCCAAAACAAAGGACCAAAAAAATTTTTTATATCGCTGGGTTACTCTGGTTGGGGACCAGGACAACTAGAAGATGAGATCAAAAAAAATAGCTGGATAAATTTAAATGAAGAATTAGACTTGTTATTTGAAACTGAAAGCGAAAAAAAATGGGCAAATGCTATAAAAAAAACGGGGATTGATTTTACTAAGTTTTCTAGTATTTCAGGAAATGCATAGAATCAGGTTTTTAAATCAACAAGTCTTTCCAACTCAATTAAACTATTTCCGATTATCTCAAACTTTTCTTTTTTTTTCATTATCTTTGATAATTGAGCAGGAAGCTGAATATTTATATTTATGGCTTTTCTAACCGTATCTAAGAATTTTCCATAATGAGCTGTAGACAAATAAATTCTTTTTTCTGATTCTTTAAGTAAAGTTTTTCCAA
>MDTG01074718.1_pt1 | contig 18867 bp, 20 predicted proteins | sample 811421 | NCBI WGS metagenome assembly MDTG01 (sample SAMN05326645, study PRJNA326480) | marine metagenome | isolation source: seawater | place: Pacific Ocean: South East | collected 2011
AACAACTCCTGTTACTCCACCAACCGTAAAAAGAAATATAAAACCAAGAGACCAAACCATCGGTGTTTTAAAAGATATAGAACCTCCCCACATTGTTGCAATCCATGAAAAAATTTTTATTCCTGTTGGCACAGCAATAATCATAGTAGCAGCCAAAAAATATGCTTTAGTATCCGTATTTAATCCAACAGTATACATATGGTGAGCCCAAACTACAAAACCAACAATTCCAATTGCTACCATCGCATAAGCCATTCCTAAGTAACCAAAAACTGGTTTTTTTGAAAATGTAGAAACTATCTGACTTATCATACCAAAGCCTGGTAGAATTAGTATGTAAACTTCTGGATGTCCAAAAAACCAGAATAAATGTTGAAATAAAACTGGATCACCTCCTGTTTGTGCATCAAAAAAAGCTGTTCCAAAATTTCTATCTGTTAATAACATCGTGATTGCACCTGCTAAAACCGGCAAGGATAATAATAATAAAAAAGCGGTAACTAAAATTGACCAAACAAACAAAGGCATTTTATGTAAGGTCATACCCGGGGTTCTCATATTTAAAATCGTTGTTATAAAATTTACTGCTCCTAGAATTGAAGAAGCACCAGCCAAATGTAAACTTAAAATAGCTAAATCCATAGCAGGACCAGGTTGTCCAGTTTTAGAAGATAACGGAGGATAAATTGTCCATCCACCACCAACACCTGTTTGACCCGGAGGTCCATCTACAAAAATTGATAATATTAAAAGAATCAATGAGGCAGGTAACAACCAAAAAGAAATGTTGTTCATTCTAGGAAAAGCCATGTCAGGTGCACCAATCATTATTGGTACAAACCAGTTTCCAAATCCACCAATCATTGCTGGCATGACCATGAAAAAAATCATAATTAAACCATGACCTGTCACTAAAACATTATATAAGTGATAATTACCTCCTAAGATTCCATCCCCTGGATGCATTAATTCTATTCTCATTAAAACAGAAAATGCTGTTCCGATTACACCTGCAACGATTGCAAATATCAAGTACATCGTTCCGATATCTTTATGATTAGTTGAGTAGGCCCAACGTTTCCAACCAGTTGGGGTATGATGATCGGCGTGAGAAGTAGTCTGTGTATACATATTTTATTTACTCGCTAGTTTTTTAAATTGATTGTTATCTATAATTTCTTTTGCAAATTTTACTTTAGCATCAACTAACCATTCTTGGTATTCCTCTTCTGACACTACTCTTACAGCAATGGGCATAAACGCATGTTTAATTCCACAAAGTTCAGAGCATTGTCCATAATAAGTTCCAACTTTTTCAGCTTTAAACCAAGTTTCGTTTATTCTTCCTGGAACAGCGTCTCTTTTTACTCCAAAAGATGGTAAAGCCCAAGCATGTAAAACATCATTAGCTGTAATTAAAACTTTAACAACTTTATTAACTGGAACTACTAATTCATTATCTACCGCTAAAAGTCTTGGTTGATTATCTTTTAAATCTTTATCTTCGATCATATAAGAATCAAAAATAATATTTTCGTCTGGATATTCATATCCCCAATACCATTGATAACCTACAGCTTTAATTGTAATTTCAGCTTTGGGTATTGAATCTTGGCTGTATAAAATTTTAAATGAAGGAACTGCCATAACAATTAATATTAAACAAGGAACTAAAGTCCATAAAACTTCTACTGCAACATTGTGAGTTGTTTTAGATGGGTTAGGATTCCTTGCAGCTCTAAATCTTATACATGCATAAATCATTAAAAATAAAACAAAAATACTAATAGCGATTATAATTGGTAATAATAAATTATTATGAAAATTTACTATGTCTCTCATAGACTGAGATGCAGCATCTTGAAAACCTAATTGCCAATCTTTTGGCTCATTAGCAAAAGCTGACGCCTGGTATAAAAAGGCTATTGTTATGTAAAAAAATTTGTTCATTTCAAATACTATATAAAGTTCTTTTATAAAATTTACACTTAAGATTCAGCGACAATTTATCAATTAATTGAATAATTTATAATAGATAATGCAGAAATTACTGCAGTTTCTGATCTAAGTATATTTTCATGAATTCTAATTGCTTGAACATTGTCAAAAGACAGAATTTGTTGTCTTTCTTTTTCTGAAAAATCTCCCTCTGGCCCTATAATCACACAAATTGGTTTTGATGTTAATTTTTTTAAGTCAATTTTAGTATTTGTTGAGTTGAGGTCGGTAAAAACTAAATCCATTTCATTATTCAAAAATTTTTTTAAGTCCTGACTATCTTCTATTGTTGGTAATGTCATACGATTTGATTGTTCAGTAGACTCAATTATTATTTTTTTTAATCTTTCTTTATTAATTTGTCTAACAATAGTTCGATCAAAAATTAATGGTAAAAATTTTGTTACACCTAATTCAGTAGCTTTTTGAATCATAAAGTTTTGATAATTAGATTTAATAGGTGAAAACGCCAACCATAACTCTCTTGTACTTTCTTTTTGTCTTAATTGTTTGATTACTTTAAATTCAACTACACTTTTTGATATATTTAAAATTTTAGCTTCCCATTCACCGTTACTATTGAATAATGAAAAAACTTCATTTTGTTTTATTCTCATTACTTTATTTATATAATGCGATTGTGATTTATCTAGTCTATCAGTTATGTTAGCTGATAATTTTTTCGAAAAAAATAATCTAATATTGCTCATTTATGTTAAGTTAGATTATGAAAAATATTAAAGCAATAATTTTTGACGCTTATGGCACATTGTTTGATGTTAATTCTGCGGCTGAAAAATGCAAAGGTCAAATTGGAGATAAATGGGAGGGTTTTGCAAATTATTGGAGAACCACACAATTAGAATACACATGGCTCCGAAGTCTAATGAAAAGACATAAAGATTTTTGGCAAATAACAGAAGATAGTTTAGATAAATCTTTGAAAGTATACAAAATAGATTCTTCTTTAAAAGGTGAGCTATTAAATTTATACAAAACTCTATCCCCTTATGAAGAAGTCTTAAATGTTTTAAATACGCTAAAGAAGAAAAATTTTAAATTAGCTATTCTTTCAAATGGAACTCCTTCTCTGTTAAGTGAATTAGTAAAAAATAATGATTTAAATAATTTATTTGACGATTTGTTTTCAATAGAACAAGTTGAAGTTTATAAACCAGATTTTAAAGTTTACGACATGCCTATTAAAAAATATAAAATAAAAAAAAATGAAGTAGCCTTTTTAAGCGCAAATACTTGGGATGTTTCTGGCGGTGGTAATTATGGATATAATTCAATATGGGTCAATAGGAACAATAGTATTTTTGATAATCTTGATTATAAACCTAAAAATGAAATTAAAAATCTTAATGAACTTATTAAATTAGTCTAGAAAGGTAAAATGAATAAAGGACAAAGAGCGGGAGATGTACCAATTGGAATAAATGTTGAAAAAGGTAAATCTTATTACTGGTGTAGTTGTGGCAAAAGTTCAAAACAACCCTTTTGTGATGGTTCTCACAAAGGCTCAGAGTTCAGTTCGGTAGTATTTAAAGCAGAAGAAACAAAAAAAATTTTCTTTTGTACTTGCAAACAAACAAACAGTCAGCCATTCTGTGATGGCTCACATAACAAATAAAGTATGAAAAATTTTATAAATAAAATAGATGAATTTTTTGTTAATATTGGTGCGCTTGCACCACTGATATTCAGGTTTGGGATAGGAATAGCATTTATAATACATGGATTAAATAAATTTCCGTTACCTCCTCAAGGTTTAATTGAATACTTTAATTTGTCTCCTGCTCTTGCATCTTTTGTAGCGATTTGTGAACTCTCATCAGGATTAATATTGATAGTTAGTGGATTCATTAGACACCCATTAGGTAATTTTATCACAAGACTAGCTGGATTTACTATTGTTATAATGATGATAAATATTTTCGCTATTGCTCATCAAGATTGGTTTATTACTACAAAACTTTTTACTAGTGAGCAGATCTTTCTTTTAATTGGTGGTATATATTTTTTAATTAAAGGTAATCATTAAAAATGAGCCAAGTTGAAGTTAGAAAAATTATAAATCCTTTACTAGCCTCTGATGGTGCTGGAGTTAAATTAAAAAGAAGTATTGGCGTTGAACCTAATTATTTTGATCCCTTTTTGATGTTTGATGAGTTTGGATCTGAAAACAAAGACGATTATATTGGAGGATTTCCTGCTCATCCACATAGAGGGATTGAAACTGTAACCTATATGTTAGCTGGAGAATTTGAGCACAAAGATAGTACTGGGGCAAAAGGTAGAATGAAACCTGGGGATGTACAATGGATGAAAACAGGAAGTGGAATAATTCATTCTGAAATGCCGGCTATGTCAGATGGAAAACTTCATGGCTTTCAACTTTGGATTAATATGCCAGCAAAACTAAAAATGAATAAACCAGATTATATTTACATCGATAGTAAGAAAATGAATATTTACAAAGATCAAAATAAACAAGTGAAAGTAATCGCAGGAAAGTTTGAAAATGTTGAGGGCCCTGTTAAAGGACATAACGTTGAACCGGTCTATTTTGATGTTGAATTAAATAAAGATAAAGAATTTAATTATAATTTATCTTCTAATCACAATACATTTATTTATTTAATTAATGGCGAAGTAGAAATTGGTAATAAAAGACATAACAAAGTTAAAGATAGTACACTAATATTACTCTCAAAAGGTGATGATTTGAAAATAAAAGCTAAAAAGAATTCAAAATTTTTATTAATTTCAGGAAAACCAATTAATGAAGAGATTGCAAGAGGTGGACCATTTGTAATGAATACTAAAGCAGAAATCTTACAAGCAGTCCAAGATTATCATAATGGTACATTTGTAAAATGAAGGCTGTAACAATTTCAAAAACAGGTGGACCAGAAGTTTTAGAACTTAAAGATATAAAACTCGAAAATCCTAAATCTGGTGAAGTCTTAATCAAAAATAAAGCTATAGGATTAAATTATATTGATACTTATCATCGATCAGGTCTTTATCCTGTTGAACTTCCATCAAATATTGGAATGGAAGGAGCGGGAATTATAGAAAAAGTTGGTCCTGATGTAAAAGAATTTAAGGTAAATGATAGAGTTGCCTATGCTTCAATGCCAATTGGTTCATATTCAACTCATAGAATTTTCCCGATTAAAAAATTAGTTAAGGTGCCAGATAAAATAGAATTAGAAAGTGTAGTTACTTTAATGACTAAAGGATTAACTGTTTTTTATCTACTTCATAAAACTTATCCTGTAAATTCTGGTGAAACCATTTTATTTCATGCTGCTGCTGGAGGTGTTGGACAAATATTTTGCCAATGGGCCAAAAGCCTAGGGTGTAAAGTTATTGGAACCGTAGGATCTGATGAGAAAATTGATATTGCTAAAAAAAATGGTTGTGATCATGTAATTAATTATTCGAAAGAAAACTTTGCAGAGAAAGTAAAAGAAATAACCAATGGCATCGGTGTTCCGGTAGTCTACGACGGTGTTGGTAAAAAAACTTTCGACCAATCAATTGAGTGTTTAAAAGTTAGAGGCATGATGGTTTCTTTTGGAAATGCATCTGGTCCCTTAGATCCATGTAATGTAACAAAATCTTTAGCACCAAAAGGATTGTATTTAACTAGGCCCAGTATTGCTCATTATACTTCTACCAGAAAGGAACTAGATGAAGCAACAAACAAAGTATTTGATATGTTTATAACAAAAAAATTTAGTTTAAATATTTTCAAAAAATATTCTTTAACAGAAATAATAAAAGCTCATGAAGATTTAGAAAATAGAAAAATTTTAGGACCTGCGGTCATTATTCCTTAATCAACATCTACATCCATGTCTGACATATGAAGTTTCAAAGCATTAGTTGAAATATGAATTTCTCTAATAAAAAAAATTATTGAAATAATCATAGATAAGCAGCAAGAACCAAAAATAACTCTTGCTGTAAAAACCTCATCTAAATATAGAGCAAATACTGTTAACATATTAAATAAAAAACCAAATGCTGCAAACAAAATCGTCCATCTTAATAATGTTATCCTTCCACTTAAATTTATAAATTGTTTTTTCCATTCTGGTGGAATATGTTTTTCATATACATGCTCATCATGAAGCTGCCTAATCAAAATACTTAAAGAATGAAATCTATTGCTATATACACTCATTAATAATGGAATCGCTGGAAACATCAAAGCTGTTACTGTGTAATCTATATTCATACGAATCAATTTGATTATGAATCGCAGCTTTGTTATTTACAAGTAAATAATATGATGAATCAATTTAATCTCTTTTTAGAATTAATAAGATTTAAAAAACCGATAGGTTTTATGCTCTTATTTTGGCCATGTGCATGGGGTCTGACAATTGCATACGATTTTTCTAAAAGCCTTAGTGAGTATTTTTACTATTTAATTTTATTTTTTTTAGGAGCAATTTTAATGAGGTCAGCTGGTTGTATCGTAAACGATATATCAGATAGAAAATTTGATAAAAGAGTCGAAAGAACAAAATTAAGGCCTATAGCCTCTGGGGCTATCACTGTAAAATTAGCTTCAGTTTATGTTATAGTTCTTTGTTTATTAGCTTTATTGGTTTTAATTAATTTCAATAATCTAACAATTTTATTTGCATTAGGATCAATGCCTTTAGCATTTACCTATCCCTTAATTAAAAGATTTACTTATTGGCCTCAACTTTTTTTAGGTATCACTTTTAATTATGGATTAGTTCTAGGATGGGTTTGTATTAAAGAAAGCTTGGATTTAACTCCATTTATACTTTATTTGGGGGCCATATTTTGGACAACTGGTTATGACACTATATATGGATATCAAGATATTAAAGATGATGAAATAATAGGATTAAAATCAACTTCAATCAAATTTAAAGATAAGCCATTTATTTTTTTAAACATATGTTATTTAATTTTTATTTTTTGTACAATATTTGTTGGTGTTCTGATGAAATTTAATTACCTATACTTCATATCTTTAATAATTCCAATTTTACATCTTCTTTATTTTCAAATAAGAAAATTAGATATTGATAATCCTAATAGTTGTCTAAAAACTTTTAAATCTAATAATTATTTAGGACTTGTGATTTTAACCTGTCTCATTATAGGAAAGTTTTAATTATGAGTAATATGGAAATTTTAAAACGTCTATATAAAGATTATACAAAAAAATATATTAATAAAATTTTAATTTCTGTTTTTTTCTCTCTTCTTTTAGCGGGTAGTACTTCTTCTGTTGCTTATCTATTAGACCCAGCAATTAAAAAACTTTTTATTGATAAAGATCAATCTTTGGTTTTAATGATACCTATTTTAATAGTTTTAGCTTTTGCTGTTAAGGGTATCTCATTATACCTTGCAAAGGTAATAATGATAAATGTTTCGGAAGAAGTTAGAAAAGATGTTCAAGTAGATATGTTTGCATCTTTAATTAAGGCAGACACACAATTAATAGACAATAAGCATACTGGAAAATTTATATCTAACTTAATGAACGATGTTAACATGATTACAAATCTTGTTAGCACTGCTATCCTTAATTTATTCAAAGATAGTTTAACTTTAATTGGTTTACTTTCGATAATGTTTTATCAAAATTGGAAACTTTCAATTCTAGCAATAATGATGATCCCACTGGCTTCTCTTGCAGCTAGAACTTTAGGCAAACGTATAGGAAAAGTTTCAACACAGCAAATGGAAAAGGCAGGAAATTTAAGTGCCTATCTAATTGAAATTTTTAAAAATCATAAACTTATTAAAATTTTTCAAAGAGAAGATTATGAAAATAAACGAGCAGTAGGTTATATTAATGAACTTAAAGATAAATCTAGAAAAATAAATATTGTGTTTGTAAGAGCGTCACCAATTATGGAGGCCCTAACTGGAATAATGATAGCATGTTTAATTTTCTACTCTGCAAAATTAATAATGTTAGAAGAGCTTGAAATAAATAATTTTTTTTCATTTTTAGCAGCAATGATGCTGGCCTACCAGCCAGTTAGATCGTTAGCAACTTTAAATATAGTAATCAATCAAGGACTAGCTGGTGCAAAAAGAGTGATACCAATTATTGATGATAAAAATGAAATAGAGGACAATAAAAATGATCAAGAAATTGAAATAAAAAGTGGTGAAATTAATTTTGAAAATGTGACTTTTGAATATAAGAAAAATGAAAATAAAGTTTTGAGATCTATCAATCTTAATATTTTGGGAGGTAAAATGACCTCTTTAGTTGGACATAGTGGAGCTGGTAAGTCTACAATTTTAAACTTAATTCCTAGATTTTATAATATTAATAGTGGAGATATAAAAATTGATAACCAGTCTATTTATCATTCAAAGATTTATTCATTAAGAAAAAATATATCTCTTGTGAGTCAAGACACCACTTTATTTGATGATACAATAAAAAATAATATTATTTACGCAAATTTAAATGCCTCTCAAAAGGAAATTGAGGAAGCGGCAAAACACTCATTTGCACATGAATTTATTGAAAAATTGCCAAATAAATATGAAACCATAATTGGTGAAAATGGAATAAGATTGTCAGGTGGAGAAAAACAAAGGCTTTCAATCGCAAGAGCAATATTAAAAAAAAGTCCAATTATTTTATTAGATGAAGCAACATCATCCTTAGATGCAGAAACTGAGAGTAAAATTCAGAAAGCAATTAATTTTCTAACAAAAAATAGAACAACAGTAGTTATTGCTCACAGACTTTCAACTATATTAAGTTCAGATAAAATTTATGTAATTGATCAAGGAAAGGTTGTGGGAGAAGGTAAACATGAAGAGTTATTATCTTCTTCAAATGTTTATAAAAACTTTTACGATAAACAAATAAGAAAAAATTAATGTTAATTATCTACAGAATATTAATTAATATTACAATTATCTTATCACCAGTAATTTTATTAATTAGATTATTAAATAAAAAAGAACATCCAAAAAGATTTAAAGAAAAATTTTGTGTTTTTTCTAAGGAAAGAAAAAAGGGGAAACTTTTATGGTTTCATGGAGCTAGTGTTGGAGAACTTTTAAGCATAATTCCCTTAGTTGAAAAACTAGAAAAAAAAAAAGAAATAAAACAAATTCTAATAACAACCTCAACACTTAGTTCGGCCAAAATTTTTTTAAAATTTAAACTAAAAAAAACTATTCATCAATTTTTCCCGATCGACTCTAATTATTTTTCAAATAAATTTTTAAATTTTTGGAAACCTGATTTAGCAATTTTCATAGACTCTGAAATTTGGCCAAACATGATTTTTAATTTAAAAAAAAAATCAATTAAGTGCATTTTACTTAATGCTAGATTATCAAAAAAATCTTTTAGACGATGGCAACTTCTACCTAGATTTGCGAAAAAAATATTTTCTAGTTTTGATTATGTTTATCCTCAGACTGACGAAACAAGAAGCTATTTAAAAAACTTAGGATGTAAAAAAATCACAAAAATTGGAAATCTTAAATTTATTGAAAATAAAACTAAAATTTCTATTAAATCAAAAAATAAAGTTGGCCAATTTGTAAAAAGGGAAATATGGTGTGGATCGAGCACTCATAATTTAGAGGAATTATTTTGTGCCAAAGCTCATATTGAATTAAAAAAAAAATATAAAAATCTTCTAACCATTATTATTCCAAGACATGTTAATAGAATATATGAAATTGAACAAAATCTAAAAGAAAAAGGACTAAACGTTCATATTCACAGCACTAATAAAAAAATAAATAAAAGCACAGATATTTACTTAGTTGACACTTATGGTGAGACAGAGTCTTTTTTTAAGATAAGCAAAATCGTTTTTTTAGGAGGATCATTAGTTAATCATGGAGGACAAAATCCATTAGAGGCTGCACGATTTGGTTGTAAAATAATTCATGGGGATAATGTTTTTAATTTTAAAGAAATTTACTCTTTATTAAAAAAAAACAGCCAGTCTTTTAAAGTGAAAAATTCTGATCAATTAAGCAAAACCATAAATTACTTATTCAAAACTAAGAATAATTCAAATAATCTATCAAAAAAAATTAGAAAAATGGGTGTACAGATATTAAAGAAAACAGAAAATGAAGTCAGCAAACTTTTAAGATGATAATTAAAATATCCAAACCAAAATTTTGGGATAAAAAAGAAATAAGTTATTTAACACATTTTTTACGTTTATTTAGTTTCCCTATTTTAATTAACAACTATTTCCAAAGAAAAAAAATAAAATTTAATGATATAAAAACTATTTGCGTTGGAAATATATATATTGGTGGAACTGGAAAAACTCCAACATGCATCAATTTAAATTCGATTATAACTCAACTTAAATATAAAACAGCTTTCGTTAAAAAATATTACAAAAATCAACTTGATGAACAGATTATTCTAAAAAAAAAATCAATATTATTTTGTGAAAAAGAAAGAATTATGGGGTTAAAGAATGCGATAGAAAATAAAATTAAAGTGGCTATTTTTGATGACGGTCTTCAAGATAATAAAATTGACTATGACTTAAAGTTTGTTTGTTTTAATACATTAAACTGGATCGGAAACGGTCTTTTAATACCCGCTGGTCCATTAAGAGAAAAATTAGAAAGTTTAAAAAAATATAATGCAGTTTTTTTAAATGGTAATAATGAAAGAACTGATGAAATGGAAAAAACAATAAAAAAATATAATAATGAAATAAAAATTTTTAAAGCTGAGTATATTTTAGATAATATTAATGAGATAGATATAGAAAAAAAATATATTTCTTTTTCTGGAATTGGATCCCCCTCAAGTTTTCTTAAAACTTTGAAAAATAACAATATAAATATTATTAAAAATATAAATTTTCCAGATCATCACAATTATTCAAAAAATGAAATTGAGAATATCAAAAAAGAAGCAAAATTATTAAATACAAATATAATTACTACAGAAAAAGATTTTGTAAAATTAAATCAAGAAGATCAAAAAAAAATAAAATGTGCTAAAATTAAACTAGTGATAAAGAACGAAAATGTATTAAAGGAATATTTAAAAAGTTTATTATGAATATAATTAAATATTTTTTTCAATTTTTGTTTATTATTTTTTTATTTATTATATTTAAAACAATTGGTTACAAAAATGCTTCAAATTTAGGAGGCTTTATCGGTAAAGTTATTGGGCCACTTTTTAGATCAAAAAAAACAATACTTTCTAATATTGGAAGAGCTTTTAAAGATCTCAACGATCAAGAAATAAAAAAGTTAATCTCTGGTATGTGGACTTGTTACGGTAAAATTTTATCAAATTATATTTTTTTAAAAAAATTTAGATCTCATATTTTTGAAAAGTACTTGAAAATTGAAGGAATTCAAATTTTAGAAAATATAAAAAAAAAAGATAAACCTGTAATATTTGTTTCAGGCCATTTTGATAATTTTGAACTTATGGCAATGGCCATTGAAAAAAATGGAATCAAGCTTTCTGCAATCTATAGGCCTTTGAACAATATTTTTCTTAATAAATTTATGGAAAATATTAGAAAAAAATATATTTGTAAAAATCAAATTAAAAAAGGTCAGAGCGGAACTAAGGAAATGATAAAACTGCTGAAAAAAAATTATTCTGTTGCTTTAATGATTGATCAAAGAGTTAGTGAGGGTATCAAAATTAAACTTTTTGATGATTACGCATTTACTACAACAATACCAGCTCAAATAGTTAAAAAATATGATCTACAAATAGTTCCTGTTTATATTTGCCGTGAAAAAGATTATTATTTCAATATTAAATTTTTCGATCCCATAAGTTTTTCTGAAGAAGATAAAATTGAAAATATAACTCAAGACCTCAATTTTTGGCTAGAAAAAATGATCAAAAAAAATCCTGAACAATGGATTTGGACCCACAATAGGTGGAAATAAATTACTTTTTTTTGCTCGTCTCTTTCCTAATTGATGCCTCTTTATAAGAAAAATAAGGTTCTTGAAGCTCAACATTCCAGTAATTTAAATTTTGTAAATCAATTCTTTTATTAGATACGGCACAAATTACATGATCTCCATCCTCAATTACTTTATAATTATTTGGGAGATATTCTAGTTTTGCTAATTTGTTTTTTAACATAAAGAAATATATAAATTATATATGATTATTGGTGTTATTGGAAGTGGAGGAAGAGAGCATGCAATATGTTCATCTTTAAATAAATCAGACCAAGTAAAAAAAATATATTGTTTTCCTGGAAATGCTGGAACTGAGCAGATAGCTGAAAATATTAAATTAGATATAGACAATTTTGAAATATTAAAAAAATTTATATTTGATAAAAAAATTGATTTAATCATTGTGGGTCCCGAAAAACCTTTAGTAAATGGAATAACTGACTTTTTAGAGAAAAATAATATAAAAGTTTTTGGGCCCAACAAAATAGCAGCCCAGTTAGAAGGTTCAAAAATTTTTACAAAGCTTCTTTGCGATAAATTTAAAATACCAACAGCTAAATTTGGCATCTTTGAGTCACAGAATGATGCATCTTCATTTTTAGAAAAAACAAATTATCCAATAGTTGTTAAAGCTGATGGATTAGCTGCAGGAAAAGGTGTTTATATTTGTGAAAGTATTGAAGATGCTAAAGTCTCTGTCAAAGAAATTTTTGATGGAAAATTTGGAATAGCAAAAAATGTTTTAATAGAAGAATTTTTAAAGGGAGAGGAGATGAGTTATTTTATAATTTCTGATGGAAAAAACTACAAAACATTTGAAACCGCACAAGATCACAAAAGAGTTTATGAGGGTGATTTAGGAAAAAATACCGGCGGAATGGGTGCTTATTCTCCTTCAAGATTGATAAATAAAGATATAGAAAAAAAAATTATAAAAAAAATTATTGATCCAACACTACAAGGACTTAAAGAGATGGGAACTGTTTACCAAGGTTTTTTATATGCAGGACTAATGATCGTTGACAATGAGCCATATCTTATTGAATATAATGTGAGAATGGGAGACCCAGAATGTCAAACAATTCTTCCAAGGTTAAAAACCGATTTTATGGAATTAATAAATGCATGCATAAATCAAAATCTATCTTCGATAGATTTAGATTGGTATAGTGATAAAAGCCTATGCATAGTGCTATGTTCAAAGGGATACCCAGACAAGTATGATAATAAAGTTGAAATAAATAATTTAGGAAAGATAAATTTAAATAAAAATGATTTTATTTTTCATGCTGGCACTGAAAAAATCAATGATAAAGTTTATTCAAATGGAGGCAGAGTATTAAACTTTGTTGTCAGATCAGATACTTTTAAAATAAGCAGAGAAAAAGTAATAAATTTGATAAAAAAAATAAATTGGAATAATGGTTTTTACAGAAAAGATATTGGCTTTAAAGTTATAGATAAATGAGAATTATTTCAGGCTACTTAAAAGGTAAAAACATTAAATTGCCAAGAGATAAAAACACAAGACCTCTTAGAGATCTGGTAAAAGAATCTATATTTAATATCATTCATCATTCAAAACAATTAGACTTCAAATTTGAAAACTCAAAAGTATTAGATCTATTTTCTGGAACAGGCTCATTTGGACTAGAGTGTATTTCAAGAGGCAGTTCTAAAGTAATATTTAACGAAAACTATTCAGATATTATTGAAATATTACAGAAAAATATATCAAATTTAGGGTGTGAAGAAAAAACACAAGTTAAAAAAATTGACTGTTTGAATATGACTAATTTAGATAAAATATATGATGATAAATTTGATTTAATTTTTTTAGATCCGCCATTTAAAACACTTAATATTGATAAATTGATTGTAGAAATTAAAAAATCAAATATTTTAAAAGATAAAGGATTAATAATTCTTCATCGACATTCAAAAAATAAAGATAACTTTCAGAATGATTTTAACGTCTTTTTTGAAAAAAATTATGGTCTATCAAAAATATTTTTTGGGACCTAATTCGTTATTAAAATTTTTTTCGTTTCTTTTTTAATTAATTCAACAGCTGGTTGGTCAAAAGGATTTACATTTAAAGCTCTACCTAACAAAATAGTTTCTAAAATAAAAAAACAAAATAATTCTCCAAGAGTTTTTTCGTCTCTTTTTTTTACTAAAAAACTTCTATAAGGAATTTTTTTTCTATCAAAAACTTTTTGTGAAGCAACAAATTGTGCCATTTGTATTTGATCAACATTTTTATTCTTAAGAAAATAATGAGATTTTAACAAATTTTTATTATCAATTTTTTTTGATCTTTTTTCAAACACTCGAAAAAAAGTGAAAAAATTATTTTTTTTACCATCAAGAAAAAGTTGCATAATACTGTGATTGTCCCTAGGCATTAAAGTAGTCACTGGAAGTATCCCTTTTGATTTTTTTCCAAGACTCTCGGAAATTAACTGTTGATACCAATAAAATAAATCTTGGGAGTCTTCGTCATAATTTAAAATTATAGAGTTGGATTGTCCTTTTTTTAAATATAAAAGTGTAGACTCCACATTATTTATTAATGCTCTAATAAATGACTCATTTTTTACCAAATTATTAAGTTGTTTAAATTTTTTTTCATTTAAATTCATTAATTGTGCGGGTAGCATTCCTACTTCAGAAAGAACAGAATATCTTCCTCCAATATAATTTTTATGTTCAATAATTTCACATTTTAGATTTTCGGCAATCTGTCTTAAATAACTATCTTTTTTTTCGGTAATGAAAATAGTGTTTTTGTTTATTTTTAAATGACTTAAATTAACCAATGTTTCAAGCGTATTACCTGATTTAGAGATAACTATATCTAATATTTTGTTTGATCCTAATTTTTTTTTTCTTAATTCTAGATTATTTAAAAAAATAAAGTTTTTTTTAATTTTAGATTTTAAGAAACTATTTATCGCTTGAGATCCAAGAATTGAACCGCCCATTCCTATTATTCTAATATTCTTATACTTTTTGAGAGTTCTAAAAATTTTTTGACTAAATGAATACTTATATTTTTGGGATAAACTAGAAAGTAACAAATTTTTTCCAATCAAATATTCCTTTTTTAATTTTAAAAAAATTTTTTTAACATTTGATTTTTTTGTAACTGGAAAATTTTTGAAATTAATATTTTGTGAAAACATATATTTATTCGATATTTTCTAAAATTAAATCTTCTGCAGATCTATCTTTACTATTGGATAAACCATCATTACCTTCTTCTTTCTTGATTTCATCTAACAATATATCGATCTCATTATCCAAAATTTGTTCAGAACTTTTTTGCTCTGTGGAATTTTTAGGTTTTGGTAGCAATTCATAATCAGGTGGTACCTCTAAAGGTTTCTTTTTTTCTATTAAAAACTCATCAGAGTTATTTTCTTTTTTTCCTGTCACAGCATTTTTAAAGGAAGTGCAAGATGCAACGAAAAAAGTTAAAAAAATATATACAATAGTTAATTTAGTTTTCATTTAATTTTTTTTTAAAAATTTCATTACAGATCATTATAATAACACCTATGGTTATAAATATATCTGCTATATTAAATATAAACCAGTGAAAACCTACAAAATGGAAATCGATAAAATCTGGTACAGCAGAAAAATATAATCGATCGTAAAGATTTCCTAATGATCCTCCCAATATTGACGCTAAAGAATACTTCTTAACACCCTCAGAGTTCAGAATCATTATAAATATTATTAAAACTACAATAATTATCAAAATAGTGATTATTTGATAAATCATCTGGTCATTAAAAGAAAATAAACCAAAAGCTATCCCTTTATTCCAAATTAAAAATAAATTCAAGAACGGAGCGATATAAATTTCAGATATATTATTGGTTTCAAACAAATTGATTACATATATTTTAAAAAATCTGTCTAAAAAAAAAATAACCAAACTTAATACAAGCCAATATATATTTTTTTTGATAATATCAATTTTCATTTTAAGTGTTATGTTGAGTGCCTTTGACACTTATCTATACTAATTTTCCAACACACTGGACATTTTTCTCCTTTAGCTTTAATAGTCTCTACGACAATTTCTGACGTCTCATTTTTTTTTACTTTAGCTGAAGATGTAATGCATAGTTCAGACATATCAATATTTTCTGCCAACTTGAATAATTCATTATTTAATCCAATAATAAGATCGGCCTCCAAACTTGACCCAATTTCTTTTGAAGCTCTTTTTTCTTCAATACTTACGTTGCAAAAATCTCTTATCCTCTTTAGTTCAATCCACTTTTTATTTAGATCTTTATTTTGAAATTTTTTTGGTATTTGAATAAAATTTTGAAGATGTATGCTTTCTTCATCATTGTTCATTAATTTGAAAATTTCCTCAGTTGTAAATGATAATATAGGCGCAAACCACCTGGTCAATGAATCAAGAATTACATTTAAAATAATAATACAATTTTTTCTACGTCCTGAATTTTTTGAATCACAATACAAAGCATCTTTTCTTATATCAAAATAAAAGGCGGATAAATCAACTGTGCAAAAATTTAATAGTTCCTTATAAAGATTATGAAAATCATATTCTTTAAAGTAATTATGAAATTTGATGTTTAAATCAAATACTTTATGTAACATATATTGTTCCAGTTCGGGCATTTGACTTACGTTTAATTCTTCAAGATCGATCTTTTCAAATTTATCGTTCAAATTTCCAAGTAAATACCTAAAAGTATTTCTAATTTTTCTATATGAATCTGCATGCTGATCTAGTATTGAAAAATCAATTCTTAAATCCTCTGCATAATCAGATGCTGCTACCCAAATTCTTAGTATGTCAGCACCATATTTCTTTAAAATATCTTCGGGGGCAATTACATTTCCCAATGATTTTGACATTTTAAGACCTTTGCCATCTACTACAAATCCATGAGATAAAATTGACTCGAAAGGAGCTTTTCCTCTAGTTCCACATGACTCTAGTAATGATGAGTGAAACCATCCTCTGTGCTGGTCTGAACCTTCCAAATACATTGATGCTGGCCATTTAAGGTCTTTTCTTTTCTCTAAAACAAAAGAATGAGTTGATCCACTATCAAACCAGACTTCAACAATGTCGCTCATTTTATCAAAATCCTCGGCTTTATATTTTTTTCCTAAAAATTTTTGAGGATCATCTGAAAACCAGCAATCCGATCCCTCTTTTTCATAAATCGACGCTATATTCTCAATTACCTCATCATCCAACAAAATTTCTTTTGTTTTTTTATTTATAAAAATAGGAAGCGGTACCCCCCAAACTCTTTGTCTTGAAACACACCAATCTGGTCTTGTTTCAATCATAGACTTTAATCTCTCTTTTCCTTTATTCGGATAAAAAGTTGTGTCATCAATTGCTTTTAAAGCTTTTTCTCTTAATTTATGACTTTCCATAGAAATAAACCATTGAGGAGTTGCTCTATGCACCAAAGGAGCTTTTGACCTCCAAGAATGTGGATATGAATGTATTAATTCTCCATTTGATAAGAGTTTTTTTTCTTCTTTTAGTTTTTCAATTACAATTAAATTAGCTTTAAAAATATGTATACCTTCAAACGAAGGAACATTTTTTGTATATTTTCCATCACCATCAACTGTCTCGATGGCTTTGATACCGTTGTTTAAACAAAGATTAAAATCATCTGGTCCATGGCTTGGAGCACAATGAACTATTCCTGTTCCTTGTTCAGTGGTCACAAATCTTGCACTTAACATTGGTACATCATAGTCGTAGCCAAGTTTTAAAAATGGATGACTGCAAACTGTTCCCTCAAATTCTTTTCCTTGAAATTCCTTAACTTTTTTATATTTTTTAATTCCACACTCACCGATAACTGAGCTTAATAATGCTTCCGCTATTACTATTTTTTTGTTTTTAAAGATACCTTCGTCTAAAATTTCAATAATTAAATATTTTAGACTTTCATTAAATGCCAATGCTTTGTTTGCAGGAATAGTCCACGGTGTAGTTGTCCAAATTATTACATCACAATTTTCTAATTCTTTTAATCTTGATTTTTTAACTAAAAATGCTGAGTAGATTGTATCTGATTTATGATCTTTATATTCAACCTCAGCATCCGCTAAAGCAGTTTTTTCAACAGTTGACCATAAAACAGGTTTATAGCCTTTATACAAACTACCTTCTTTTAAAAATTTACCCAATTCCCTTACTATCTGGGCTTCGGCATCAAAGCTCATTGTAGAATAGTAATTTTCCCAATCCCCTATTACACCGAGTCTTTTAAATTGTTCTTTATGAACTTTAATCCATTTTTCAGCAAATAGTCTACATTCTTTTCTAAATTCAACAATTGGAACCTCATTCTTATTCTTTTTATCTTTTTTATATTGTTCCTCAATTTTCCACTCAATCGGCAATCCATGGCAGTCCCATCCTGGAACATAAATTGAGTCTTTGTTATTCATTTGATGAAATTTAACAATAACATCTTTTAAAATCTTATTTAATGCAGTCCCCATATGTATATTTCCATTTGCATATGGAGGACCATCATGTAATACAAATTTCTCTTTTCCATGACTTAATTTTCTAAGTTTTTCATATAACTTAATATCATTCCAAAATTTTAAGATTTCAGGCTCTTTTGTTTGGAGATTGGCCTTCATTGAAAAGGAGGTTTTTGGTAGGTTTAAACTTTCTTTACTCATTTAATTTTCTTTGCGATTTGAATATCTTTTTTAATTTGTTTTCCTAATTGTTTAATATTTATAAATTTTTTTTCTTCTCTTATAAATTCTACGAATTCAACTGATAAATACTTATTATAAAGATTTCCAGAAAAATTAAAAATATGAACCTCTAATAGTATTTTTTTTTGTTTA
>MDTG01003322.1_pt1 | contig 18866 bp, 12 predicted proteins | sample 811421 | NCBI WGS metagenome assembly MDTG01 (sample SAMN05326645, study PRJNA326480) | marine metagenome | isolation source: seawater | place: Pacific Ocean: South East | collected 2011
AGCTTCGATATCAATACTTATGCCTGCACTGGTTGATGCCCCGAAATTTTGAATATTTGTTCCTCGGTACACCTGAAAAGAGTTACTGAGTTGTTTGCTGAATTTAGATTTGACCTTACCGATAACTCGATGAAAGACGGTATTGGTGCCAAATACTGCACTCGAATCTGCGCTTTCATCATTGGAAATCACCGATAACCTATCGCTCGAGCCAAATCCAAAAATGGAAGCCCGGTGGTTGCCTAGTCGCAGTTCCGATTTTGCTTGATAGTCCCAATACACAGGCACTGCCGTAATATTGGTACCTCCCGTGTTGATGGCATCAAACACCAATGGCAGCAGCGCGTCGAGGTACGATCTTCGAGCTGCAAAACCAACTTGCAGATCTTTACCGCCAGGTAACTTGATCGGACCGCCAAGGAAAAAGCCACTGTCAATAAGGTCCACCTCTGCACTACCTTGAAAATCTTCGAAATTCAGATCTCTGGAATTGACATCTACAACCCCCGCAATGGCGCGTCCGTATTTCGCCCCAAAGCCGCCGGGGAAAAAGTCGATGGTTTCTAGGAACTCAGGGTTTACAACCGAGGTCAGTCCACCAAAATGATAAAGTACCGGGATGCCCACGGTATCAAAATAGATGCCCGAGTCAGCCGGATTTGCCCCTCGAATGAGTAAAGCGCCACCAAAGAGAGGGAGTTTTGCAAGCCCGGGCAGATTCTCCAAAACCCGAATGGGGTCACCAAAAGTACCGGGAATCTTTTTTACCTCTTCTCGAGAGAGTGTAATTCTAGAAACTTCTTTGAGTGCCTTTCGTTTACGCACAATGGTTTCGAAAAGGTTGGTTTCGGTGGGACGTACATAAGCAATAAGCTGTGTCTTTTTATCTTCCTCAAATATTTCGATGGTTTCGAATGTTTCATGGCCAGAGATGGCGATTTTTACTAAATGCTTACCTAACGGAACGTCAGTTATTTCGAAGCGACCTTCAACGTCACTATAGGCTTCAGCGAGAATATTATCTTCTCCTTCTACGGCGGGGGCATCTTCGGTTGGGAGGCGTTCAACGGTAACTTCTGCGAGTTCTAAAGGCTTTTTGCTGCCGGCTTGTCGTACTAAACCTTCAAAATTCACGATGGGTTGTGATTCGATTGCTTCAAGTTCTTCGGGTTCAGGTGCTTTCATTTCAAAAGTAAAACTAAACAACAAAGCGATGGGTGCTGGAACACCGTCAACCTCAGCGGGCGAGAACACAAGCTGATAGGCTGCTTCTAAAGCCGCATCGTCTAAAAGCGGATGAATACCTTTTTCAATAGTAGCTTCTTGAACGAAACCCGAAGCGTCTATGACCACTTTGAGCGTTACGATACCTTCGATACCATCTTTTTGAGCTGCTTCCGGATATTCTGGAGCAGTGCTTTCTAAGAGTTCTGGATTTTTTGTGACAACAGGCGCTTTTTGTGGCTTGAGTTGTTTTTGGCCAGGTTGTGGTTCTAGCTGTGCTTGGCTTAAACCTGGTACTATAGTGTAGCCAGCCAGTAGAATGGTTAGAAGGTAATGGGTCAATTTATTCATAGAGCATAAGCAATAAATGAGTGACGAAAAAAAACAACAGGCAAGGAGTTAATTTGATTCCTTAGAACCATTTTTATTGTCCCGAGCTAGGTGTTTCCTCTGGAGCTATTTCGTAGGTATAGGGTCGCAGCATCACCGAGGCTTCAATGCGTTCTCCTTTAACGATTTGAAACGACAAGCAGCTCCGAGCAATGATTGAATCGTAGGGAAAACGTTGTAAAAAAGTGGTATTTTCACCAGACTCAGCGCTGATATAGCCTAAAGCGACTTCTTCGGGAGTCAGGCTTTGAGTTGTGCCTAAGGTTAAGAGATCTAAGCTTCCAGACGGCAGGTCACCGTAGACAAAACGAAAGTAACTCCCTTCCACTTCGGGTGGATGGTCAATATGAGGCATATCTGTGTGTAGTTTGGGTACTGCAATAAATTCTAAATCACTAATAGTTTCAAGTACTTGACCATATGTTGTGTCTTCTAAGTTGCCACAGTCCTCAGGACTAGACACAGGAAATGCTAAAAAGAGGAGCGTGTTTATTTCCTCAAAGAGAGCTGGATCAGTGGCCGCAAGATGAATTTGCATGCTCGAAGCGAGGCCAATCTGTGAAGAGCAACCGCTTATTGGGACGATTAAAAAGATGAAAAATAAAAGTCGAAAAAGTGCCACAGGTTACTCCGCCGCTCGAGGTGTCACGATCACATCCAGACTACCGGGTTCTTCTGGTTGGATAGGTTCCCCTGAGCAGGAATCACCAATGACACAATAATAAGTCACAAGGCTACCACCCACAATAAGAATTGTGCCCACGACGATACCTGTGACAATTAGTGAGGTACTGCTGGTCGTTGTTGGTGGTTTAATTTCTGGAGCCGATGGCGCCCTTATTATTTCAGGCTCTTGCGCGACAGCTTGTTGCGGGTTGGGCTCTGGTCTGGGCTGAAGCTTTTTTGGGGCGGTAATGGCACCCAGGGGATCGCCCACCTGAAGAATGACCGGCTCAAAGGCTGGGGTAGTTTTGATGGTGGCCCCGGTTTGATTTTCCATAACGAGTACATACTCAATCTCGTAATAAGAAATGGTACCGGCAGGAAAAGAGGCGCCCGGGTTCGTTATTTTGCCCGAGAAGGTCGAAATGTGTTGGTTGCGACCCGTTTTATTGAGGGTTGTTTTAATGGGGCTACCTTTGCTTCCATTCACTTTGAGTGTGAGGTCAATGCGCGGCTTTGCTATTTGTTCATATGTATCAGTGACTTGGATTGTGACCTCGAAGTCTGCAGGTGCTTCTCCAACATCAAAACCAGACCAGTCGGGTGCTTTATGCTCTACAAGGATACGGCCGTTTTGTTCGAATTCTGCTTTGATATCGCCAAACGCCTTCCGGAAGCGTGGGTTCTCGCTGGAAGGCATTTGAAAAGAGGAATCCAAGGATAAAAGCTTGATGAATGCATATTTCGCTTTATCGTTATTGCGAAGTGCGAGATGCGCCATTCCTAAAAGGCGATAAATTTCAACAAGTTCTTCGGGGGTGTTGCCTGGCTGACTCAAGGCCGCAGCGAGTTCATCAGGCATTTCCTCGTAATTGAGCTCTGCTTCCATGGATTTGGCGTTGTCGAGATGAGGGTTCGCGAATTGAGCCTGAAGTGGCACCGCAAGTAGCGAAATAATCAAGATCCAAAAGAAACGTAAGGGCATTATGAGAAACCTTAGGAGCAAAACAGCTTCATTTAAACCTTTTTGGCTTTAAAAGTACAGAACTTAGCTAATTTTCGCGACTGGTTTTTAATCAGGTAGTGGACCTAAAAAAGTGTAAATTTAGACTTTGAAAATCTGTCTTTTGCTCGGCAAAAAGGTTATGGAAAGCCCTATGAGCGAGCGTTTTGGGCAATATGAGCTTATTGAAAAGATAGCAGCAGGCGGCATGGCCGAAATTTTTTTCGGGCGTTTGGTGGGCGTGCAGGGTTTTGCGCGCAATGTCGTAGTCAAGCGCATGTTGCCTGAATTGAGTGTGCGACCAGATTTTGTAGAGATGTTTTTAGATGAAGCGCGTTTGGCCGCGAACCTGAATCATCCCAATTTGGTTCAGGTTTACGATTTAGGTGAAGTAGACCGTGCCTACTTTATGGCCATGGAATTTATTGACGGCCCTCATCTCGGTTCACTTTTCGCACATTCTCTAAGACAAAAAAGTCCGCTGCCTTTGAATCTTTGTGCATGGATTGTAGCGCGGGCTGCCGATGGTTTAAATTTTGCTCATGACGCGACGCACCCTGATACCGGTGAAGAAATGAATATTGTCCATCGCGATATCAGTCCGCAGAACATTCTAATTTCGAAGTATGGCGACGTGAAAGTAACAGATTTCGGTGTTGCAAAAACGGAAGTGCAACACACCAAAACGAGAACGGGCGTGATTAAAGGGAAAGTCGCTTACATGTCACCCGAGCAATGTCTTGCTGAACAGGTAGACCGAAGGACAGACGTCTTTGCTTTAGGTATTTGTTTGTATGAACTACTCACTCGCCGACGTTTGTATAAAGAAAAAAGTGATTTGCAAATAATGACACGCATTACGCAAGAAGCTGCGAGACCTCCATCGGAGCTCAACGCTTCTGTTGATAAGTCGTTGAGTGATATTTGTTTAAAGGCTTTAGCAAAAAATGTTGAAGAGCGTTATCAGAACATGGCTGAATTTGCTATGGCGCTAGATCAGTGGCTTTTGAGTAACCAACACATGCAAGGTAAAAAATCGTTAGCTGCTTGGATTAAAGAAAAAGCACCCGATATTGGACCTTCCATTAAAAAGCGCAAAAGAGGGACGGGGGAGAGTTCAGGCTTATCGGGGCAATGGGCGCAGCCTAGCGAGGCACCGCCCTTAGGACATACGCCTGCGACCGGAACACAAAACGTGCCTGGTGCTTTTTCGACCCCAGAAACAGATCGCTTTTCGGATGTTGAAACCTTGGGAAATACCAATACCTATGAGAGTGGTACTTTTGAGGTTTCGACTGGAAAAACAGAGATTGTCTCAACGGATATGATTGTTGCAGAGCAATCAGAAGGTCCGAGTACCAATTTATTTAATATCGAGACATCGGCCGATACACGTCTTGCTACCCACACGACAGTCAAGCAAGGTCGCGCGGCACAGTTAATAACAATTCTTTTTATCTTTTTAGCCCTTTTAGGTGGTTTTGTTTTTTGGCAGATGAATCATGCGGCTTCGCCTCAAGGTTCCTTACGTGTTTCTACTGTGCCCTCAAAAGTACCCTTGTGGATAGATGGTATTGCAGCGGGAAAAACACCTTTTTATGGGCGAGTGAAAGCTGGAGAGATAAAGGTAGGTATTGCTTTTCCTGATGAGCCGTTACGGGAGAAGAAGGTAACGGTTCAACCCAACTTAGAAAGCGGTCTTGAAGTATTGGGCTTGGTGCCTCTGCAAGTCAAAACGGACCAAAAAGGTGCTTTGGTATATGTCGATGGGTCTTTAAAGGGAGAAACACCCTTAACCTCCGGAGTTCGTTTACCGCCTAAGGTGAAAACCAAAATTGAAGTAAAGAAAGATGGGTACGAAGTCATTCAAAAAACAGTAGAGCCGGCTCCTGGAGCGCCTTTTGTGATTAATTTAACTTTACAAAAGAAACGCAAGTCTTCGAGTCCAAAGGTACGTTCTCTTAATAAGCCTAAGCGGGTTGGTAGTACTAACGACGGAAACAAAGCCAAGATGGCGTCTGCTTTAAACAAAGTAAACTCAACGCAAGCCCAACCAGATATGACCAGCACCAGTATGGGTATTGGTTTTTTGACCTTGAAGACAAACCCTTGGACCACCGTACGAATTGGTAACCGAATTTTAGGGGAAACGCCTGTTATAAAGAAGAAACTCAAAGCGGGGCGACATGTTTTACAACTCTCTAACCCAGAGAGGGGTATTGCCATGGACTTAGCGGTTAATATTATTGAGGGCGAAGTTTTAACCAAGACGGTTCGAATTAACACGGGGAAAATAAACTTTTCAGCGCTTCCCCCAGGCGTCGATGTAAAGGTTGATGGCAAAACACTCGGTACGACGCCCTTAGGTAACCTGACAGCTTATCCAGGAAGTCACGCGGTTGAAATTAAGAGCAATGGTGTAACTCGCAAGGTGATTATTAAGGTAAAGCCTGGAGCCACTGTTTCCGTCGAATAAGATTGTCTTTACGCTTTCGCTCCAATGCTGGCCTGTGCTGCTGCAAGTCGTGCAATAGGAATTCTAAAAGGAGAGCATGACACATAATCCATGCCAAGTTGATGACAAAAAAGCACGCTTTTAGGGTCTCCGCCGTGCTCCCCGCAAATTCCAATTTTAATACCAGCTCTTGTGCTTCGACCTTTTTCTGTTGCGATTTTTAAAAGCTGCCCGACGCCGGAAGTATCGAGTGAGATGAAGGGGTCTGTTTCTAAAATACCTTTTTCGACGTACGAAGGTAGAAAGCTATTTGAGTCATCACGTGACAGCCCAAAAGTTGTTTGTGTTAGGTCGTTGGTTCCAAAGGAAAAGAATTGTGCATGCTTGGCTATCTCGTCAGCGGTAAGAGCTGCTCGCGGTAACTCGATCATTGTACCAATCAAATAGTTGACGCTGTTTCCTTTTTCGGCGAAGACGGCTTGGGCTTCGTTTTTTATTTCTTCTTTTAAAATGGCGAGTTCTTTTTCATGTGCAATGAGAGGCACCATAATCTCGACAATAGGACAGATGCCGTCAGCTTGCGCCAGCAACGCCCCTTCTAATATTGCTCGGGTTTGCATGCGTGCGACCTGGGGATAGCTGAGTGCGAGGCGACAGCCACGATGCCCTAACATAGGATTGAATTCATGTAACTGCATTGCTTTAAAACGCAACGCTTCAGAAGAGATGCCGAGTTCCTGTGCAACGGCCACACAATCTTTTTCTTCTTGTGGTAAGAATTCGTGTAAAGGCGGATCGAGTAATCGAATGGTGACAGGGAGCCCGTCCATGACCCTAAAGATACCATCAAAATCTGCCCTTTGCATAGGCAGTAGTTTTTCCAAGGCCCGTGTACGTTGCTCTTGTGTTTGTGAGAGGATCATTTCTCTCATAGCAAGAATACGTTCGGGGGCAAAAAACATATGCTCTGTTCGGCATAAGCCGATACCTTCTGCACCGTTTTCACGAGCAGTTGTTGCGTCGGATGGACTGTCAGCATTAGCTCTGACGTTCAATGTCCTCGCCTCGTCGACCCAGCCCATGAAAGTGGCTAAGGTGTCATCCATTTGTGGGGGCTCACTTTTAATTTCCCCCACAAAGATTTCGCCGGTCGTGCCATCAAGGGTAATGAGATCGCCCTCATTAAAATGTCGTTCATCGATGGTAAGGCTTTTGTTAGCGTAATCAATGCGAAGTGCATCACATCCGACAACGCAACATTTGCCCATACCTCTGGCCACGACAGCTGCGTGTGAGGTCATACCTCCTCGAGCAGTAAGGATACCTTGCGAGGCGTGCATGCCTTGAATATCTTCGGGGCTTGTTTCGACACGCACTAAAATGGCATTTTCACCGTTGGTCGTTTGCCTTTGTGCTTCTTCTGCCGAGAACGAAATTCTACCTACCGCAGCACCCGGGCTCGCGGGGAGTCCTCGGCCAAGCAGGCGACCTTCTAATGCTGCATTGGTTTTTGCTGCAGGCGCGAGTGTGGGGTGCAAAAGCTGTTCGAGAGACTCTGGGGCTACCCGCAAAATGGCTTCATCCTGTGTAATGCGTTGCTCTTCGACCATTTCTACTGCGATACGCACGGCTGCTTTTGCGGTTCGCTTGCCGCTGCGCGTTTGTAAAAGCCATAATTTGTTGTTTTGAATCGTGAACTCGATGTCTTGCATATCACGAAAATGGCTTTCCAATTTATCGAAGAGACCCATTAATTCATCATAAATTTTAGGCATTTCTTTCTTTAAGGCGTCAATGGGTTGTGGTGTTCTAATGCCCGCTACAACGTCTTCTCCTTGTGCATTTATTAAGTATTCGCCAAAGCGCCCGTTGGAGCCATCAGACGGATTGCGAGTAAATGCGACACCTGTTCCACAATCCGTTCCTAGGTTCCCAAATACCATGGCCTGAACGTTACATGCCGTTCCCCAGTGGGCAGGGATTTGGTTGATGCGTCGGTATGCAAGAGCACGCTCAGTGTTCCAACTGGCAAAAACGGATTGAACGGCCAGCCGTAGTTGTTCTTGAGGGTCTTGTGGGAAGGTTTTGCCTCTTTGTTCGATAGTGGATTTGAATTCTTCCACAAGTTCTTTGAGGGCTTCGGCAGGTAAATCGATATCTTCTACAACATCAAAGGCGTCTTTTTTCTTTTCTAATAAGGCTTCAAAGGGATCTTCTGCGAGCACATGTTCTGGACCTACCCCTAAAACGACATCGCCAAACATTTGTAAGAGTCGGCGATAGGCATCGTACACAAAGCGCGCATTCCCTGTTTCATTAGCAAGGCCTTTTGCAACTTCATCGTTCAGACCTAGATTTAAGATAGTGTCCATCATTCCTGGCATGGAAACTGGCGCTCCAGAACGAACGCTCAAGAGAAGCGTGTTTTGAGGAGCGCCAAACTTACGCCCTAGCACTGTTTCGATGTGTTTGAGTCCTGCGGTTATCCCTCTTTGTATCTCTTCATGAAGCCCATCTTCACCGACAGCGCTGTGACACATTTCTGTGGGGAGTGTGAAGCCTGGAGGCACTGGCAGTCCCAAAGCGCACATTTCTGCTAGATTTGCGCCTTTGCCACCCAAAGTTTCCTTCATGTGTGCTCGCCCCTGTGCTTCGCCGTTGCCAAATGTATAAATTTTCATGACTGCCTCCTCTTTAGGTTGCTCATGGTAAACTCTTATGGTGTCCCGATTGATTACTCAACCCACAAAAGAAGCAAAATCGCCTAGGCACGCCTGTTTGGTCTCATTTTAGTGACTTAGGACTGAAGAAATAAAAAAAACAGCGAAAATACTCGTTTTTTTGGCTGGTTTAGGAAAAATTGTGAATAGCTTTTTTGGAGGGGCAATGACCAACGCTGGAGAACAAAGTGAAACAACGCGTGCTGAAGCAGAAGACAATGCCTTGGAGCGTAAAAAAAAGGTTGAAGAAGTTCGGCTAATTTTTGATCGTTTGAAGAAAACAACAAAACAGATTGCGCTCTATCGACATATGGGCGAGCGCTTTAATGACTATCTTGCACCCGTTTACGAACTCTTTACAGATTTCTTGAAACGTAATGGGATCTTGTCTTTGAAAGTTGATGCCTTAGGTTTCAAGTACGATAATGTGCTCGTTTTTGAAGATGAAAACCGCGAATACAATATGATTTACCCATTTTGGAGACAAGGTGTACGTCTTTTTAATTTTCAAGATGGGCTAACGCAAAATGAGTTGTTGAAATTTCTTATGCTCACCTTAGGTGAGGAGCATTCGAATGTTGACGAAGAAGATGTATTAACAAAATTATGGTCTGCAGAATTTCAACACATCGACTATATTGTAATCGAAAATTTCCAAGTTACTCCAGACGAAGATCCCGATGAGGTAGAAGTCGAAGTGGATAAAGTCGTTGCTTATCTATATCGACAGCTTCAATCTAACTCAGATGACTATTTGAGGTTTGCGAGAGTGTCGGCAGATGACGTTGATTTAGAATTAGACCACGTCGACCAGGTTCGAGGTCTTGTTGTTCAAGGTATTACGGCTACGGCTGCGGATATTTCTAGAGCCCAAACAATGCTCTTGCGTGAAGAAGACGTCATTTTTAAGAAAATGGTACTTATTCTTTTCCAGCTTTTAGAAGTCGGCACCAGTGAACATAATTTTGACGAAATGACCGAAGGCTTTGTGCAATTGCTAGACGTCCTTATGCTTAAAGAAGATTATTCGACGATCATGAAGTTGTATCATCAATTTCAAAACGTAATTCATAAACCACAATTATCAGACACACAAAAGGATTTGATTAGTCGCTGTGGCGCTTTTTTTAAAACTAAAATGCAGGAACCGCAAAGATTACAAATGGTCGGTCAAACATTGAGTGTAGGCGTTCCAAAGGATGCCGAAGGCATAAAGGAATTTTTGCAAAGTTTAGGACGGTCGGCGATAGCGCCGTTACTGGAAATCCTTGAAGGTTTACAAATTGCTGCTTGTCGCAGGCTTATTCGTGAAGTCTTGGCGAATATAGGTAAGAATGATATTGAAACGTTTACATCACACTTAAAAGACCCAAGCTCATCTCTAATTAAAGACATGCTCGACGTTATTGGTAAAATAAATCCGCGGAATAAGTTTGAAATTTTTTCTATTGTTTTAGCGCATCCAAATCCCGTATTGCGGATGGAGACGCTACAATTAATAGGTAACAATCCATCTGAGGATTGTTTTAAATACATCAAAAAGGCCATCACTATTGGCGATGATGTACAGATGCGGAATGTGGCTATTCGATGTTTGCCTAATTATGCCCACAAATGGTCAATACCGTTACTTTTGAGCATGGTAAAAGACTCTAGTAAATTAATGAAAAAAGATATGAGTGAGCGAAAAGCTATTTTTGCTGCTTTAGGACAAATGGATTCGCCAGAGAGTAAAGCCTATCTTAAGGATATCTTGGAATCAAAGGGTGGCTTTCTTGCAAAGCGTGGTTTGGACGAACTCAAAATGTTGGCAATTGGTGCTCTCGAGAGTGCGCCGAGCACTGCTTCGTTGCAGTGGTTGGTAAGTGTGGCCCAAGATAAAAAGAAAAACAGTAAAGAAATCCGAGCTCATGCTAATGCTGCAGCATTGCGTATTAAATCAAATCTATTAGGCGGTTAATGAGGAGGAAAGTCAAACATGCAACCCAATGTAAGTGCTGAAGGTCAAGCATTACTTTCTGAAAATATTGGTGCGACGAGGAAGTTGCAGCTTCTAGGGAAACGCACCATATCATCGATGTATATGTTGGTGCGCAATGTAAAAATGTATGCGCCCGAAAATGAAATTTTTAATCAACCTTTAGAGCATCTTCGTCATGATATTAATTTGGTGATTTCCTTAGAAGGTCAATACTCATTGCAAAGCGTTGGTACCAGTGTCTTCTTAAACAATAAGCAGTTACAATTAGATTTCGGCTCTTTAGATAATATTCGTTATATGAACGAGCAATTTAAAGATAGAGATGTGGGTGGTTTTCAGGTGAACCGTCCTATTCAGGTTAAAGAATTACGAGACTTTATTGCGATGTTTGCAGCCAATAATGATGGAACTCAGGCTGATGAAGATGGTATAGATGGGCACCGTCTCGCTAACATTAAAGTGGGGAAATATGGTCGTATTCTTGAGCAAATGGAAAACATGGAAGATGCGATTATCGAGCAAGAGCGTAAGGTGGATCGAAAAAAGTATGCACTGACGGTATATGCCCGTTCCATTTATTTTATGCGTAAGTTTTTTGAAAAAATGCGTATGAGTGAAGACTTACCAAACGAGCAAGCTTTGTCTCGACAAATACAAGACTTTGTTGATATTTCATCTGAGAACAGGGCGCATTTTTTAGGTTTAACAACAACCAAATCTCTTGATGAGTATTTAGAGTATCACTCCGTAAACACCTGTCTGATCGCAATTATTTTTGGTCAAGAAATGCGAATGTCGCGTTTGCAATTATACCAGTTAGGTCTTGCCGCCATCTATCATTGTGTCGGTATGGCCGCGGTCGACAAATCTCTTTTAGAGAAAGAAACCGCTATAAGTGAGGATGAAAGACGTCGATTAGATCTTTTTGCCTTGCATAGTGTTAAGGTTTTGTTGACAGGAAAGAGTTTGAATCAGGAAATGGTGCAGCGTGCGGTCTCCATTTATGAGGCGCGGGTGGATTACTCGCATCCGATGAAAGACAAAGATGGCAATATTGAAATCGTAACACCACCAGTGGACTTGAGTCTTTATGGGCGTATTATTGCTATCGCATCAGTGTACGATGCGCTTACCTCTGCGCGACCTTACAGAGAAGCTTATGGACCAGAACTAGCGATGTGTTTAATGATTCATGACTTAAAATACAAATTCGATCCATTTTTGCTTCGGGTCTTTATGAAGGTTATGGCGATTCAGCCAGTTCAAGTGATGGAAGGTAATCACTCTATTCAATTAGGTTAGTTTTTGCCCAGACGAGTGCACTGTCCTCATCTTTAAACTCATTTTCAAGTTGTGCTTGGAAGGCACGGTTGAGCAAACTTTTGAAGTTAGGGCCCGGCTTAAGACCTAACGCAATGAGGTGTCTTCCTTGTAAATAAGGTCTAGGCGGTGCTTTCTCTAGGTTAAGCCTTTGGATTTCATCCCAAAGCCATCGAGTAGCGGGGTCTTCACGTTTTAAGGCGTCAGGTGTTGTTCTTCCAAATGAGTCTGCTTTCGCGAGAACACATAGTTCTTTTACGGGGGCGCGCAATGTAAGTCTTTTTAGGGCGGCATCAGAGACCTGATCACGGACAGCATAGAGTTGGTAGGGTTTGAGGTGTTCTTTTACGAGAGAAATAACAACATCAATGATACGTGGCGGAACACCCATACGTGTTAAGAGATTCCGGGTGGGTTTTGCACCACCGCTTTCATGACCAGGTGAACGAATTCGGCCACCCTCCAAAGTTGTTTTTGAGGGTTTCGCTAGATCGTGGCATAACGCCGATAGTAAAATAATAAGCTTCGTTTCTTCTTGGTCAACATTTTCACGGCAAAGATGGGCTGCTTCATCAAGGACTAAAAGTGTATGGTACCAGACGTCTCCTTCCGGATGCCACTCAGGCTCTTGGGGACAACCGACAAGCTTTTCTAGTTCTGGAAAAATTGATAACGCCCCGCAGGCTTGCAGAAACCGAAAGCCACATGCGGGCTGTTCGCTCTTTAATAAGAGTTTTCTTATTTCCCAGTAGATTCTTTCTTTAGGGAGCGTATCGAGTTCATCTCGGAGCAAACGACATAACTTTAAGGTTTCAGGAGCGATATTCATGGCGAATCTCGCTTTAAATTGCGCGGCTCGCAAAACTCTGAGAGGATCTTCTGAGAAAGCGGGCGAGACGTGTCTTAGGATTCGCTCCTTAAGGTCTTTTTGCCCTTGATGCGGATCGAGCAATTCTTGTGTTACAGGATCATATCCCATAGCGTTAATGGTGAAATCGCGCCTGAGTGCGGCCTGCTCAAAAGTAAGACTGGGATCTGGTGTCACTTGAAAGCCTCGATGCCCTTTCCCTTCTTTATTCTCCTTACGGGGTAAGCTGACATCGAATGTTTCCGACACACCTTTTGTTTTAATGGTCACTTTCAAAACCCCAAAGGCCTGTCCAACCGCGTGTACCGTTCCGACGGCAGCGAGGAGTGATTCGAGCTCTTCCCCAGTGAGCCCATAAACTTCAATGTCAAAGTCTTTCGCGGTTAGTCCTAAGAGGGCGTCACGTACGCAACCGCCGACCAGAATAGGGCGACCACCCTTTTCCGTAATGCTGTTGAGGAGCTTGGAGAGTGACGGTGTCAAAGAAATCATTTTGAGCCTGCGTTGCTCTGCTGCAGAATTTGTTTTTTTAGTGCAATCACAGATTTTGCCGCTAATCGTATCCGTTCCTTTTTTTCCTCCAACGTCATCTTTTCCTCCTCAATAGAGCTTAGTAACTCACTTATTTGGCTTGCCTTCTGTTTTAGCTGTGTGCTTTTTTGAGCATTAATGCGAATACGACTCGGATTTTTCGGGTCTATCAGTGTCACGATTGTGTTGAGCTCAGCGCGGATTTGCTCCACTTGCAGGGGGGAGGGTGCCCCTGCCTTATTATTGGTCGATTTTATACTATTTAATTTCTCGGCAGCTTTATTTTCACCGGTCGGTTTTTTGTATGGGGCGTTTGGGGCGTTTGGGGCGTTTGGGGCGGCTTGGAAATCTTTAGCGCCTCCCCTCACATTTTTCATCGTAAGCAGCGATTCGCGTTCTTGAGCTTGTGCTTTCGCGGTAAAACCCTCGCCCCATGTGGGCATTTCTCCAATGGCCTGGGCTGGTACAGCCAAGTCTTCAGGGACACAGGACGTGCTGTAAATGAGTATTATAAAAAAGCAACAGAAGGAAAGGCGCATTTCAACTCTCTTTTATGCTATAGAAAATGGGACGTTGTTGGTCATAAAGGCAACGTCTGTATTTCGCAAGTTCAGGAAGGAACACAAATGGCGAATTGGATGAAATCAGTTTTGAGTTGTGTTCTGTTCGTGAGCTTCTTTATAAGTGCGCCATTGCAGGCTGAGAGCCTTTGCGAAAGCCAAGTTACTGAAAAGCTAAGTGTCCGAAAAATAAAGAAAGCTAGTGTTTTTTATCATGATTTGGGGTTGTGTTATTTTAAGGCGGGTTTCCTTGATGAGGGACAAAATGCATGGGGCAAGTGGCTCTATTTAGAACCTCAGGGGGCACTTACTGCCTCTGACAGTAGATGGTTCAAAGAGTGGGAAGTGGCCCAGAAAGAATCACAAGAAGTTGCTTCTTTAACCATGAAAGAGCATAAAAAACAGCTGTTTGGGGGCTCTAGTACGCTGGCTCGGCTTCATATTGAGGATCCGATGTCACTCATCCATCGCGTTCGTGTAAAAATGTCCCAAGACAGTTATGTCTTAAGAGCGGCCGAGAAAATGGAAGTTTTGATTCCGGGTGATGCACAAACGAGCGTGATTGGCGTAGATCGTTACGGATTCGAGTTAATTGAAATGACATTGATGCCTATAATTCCTGAGGTTTTAGAAGATAATTCAAAATTGGTGGTTCAGGATCAAAAATTACCTTGGTGGGTTTGGGCGGCGGTGGGCGGTGTCTCAGTTGCCGCTACGAGTGTGACGGTGTGGCTGTGGGCTGAAAGCATTGATGATGTCCACCTCAAAGGTCGCGTTGAAATAGACGACGCTTCATGATCCCCTTGAAAGAATGTATTCAACAAGGCAGCGTGCCGTCATGTTTAAGATTAAATACCTCTTTTTATTTTTTGTATGGACCGCAGCCTTAAGTCTCGTGGGTTGCAGCTGTCAGCGCCCTGAAAATATTCAAGCCAAAGAGCGGATGAGTAGTCCGCCTCCGGAACATCCGGTGAAAAAATGGGCAAAAGAAAATTTGGATTCCACAGATTTGGCGGGGAACGAGAAAATGCGAGATCGCATTAATCGAATGACCTTCATTGAGGTCCAAGAACGCCTTGGTACTTTTCAGTTGGTGTCAGAAGGGAAGCTCAATTTTTCGCGTGGGAAGTTAAACATTAACAGTGTTGAGAAAACAAGGCTTTTGCAATCGATGGCCGAAAACTTCTCATTAGTACAAGAAACTTCTGAAAATGATCGCATGCAAGTGATTTATGTTAACGAAATCCTTTTCCTGAAAAATCGAAATGGCCAATGGCGAACGAGTAGAGACCCAACGGGTGAACGAGTTGAAATGCTTGATGATGCATCAGGTGTTTGGCGTTCGTTTTATGACCTTTTTGAGCATGCGATTATTTGGGAAAAAGAAAACGATAGTGTTCTTGGCACACGTGAGGTTGCTCAATATGAGCTAGAGGTTACCGATAAAACGGATGACCTCCCCGCGATACCCACCTTTGATGGTGCACCTGTTGACGCGGGTGTGAACAGAGACAAGCCTCAAGTGGCCAGTCAGATGGCGAAACGCCTTTCTGATAGAGAAAGTATGAGTCGGCTTTCGAAATGGAGAGCTCTTTCACGTGCAGCCACAGGAAAGGGCCGTGTTAAGATAGATAAGAAAACGGGAGTTGTTTTATCGGTCGACTTTAGAGGCAGTTTACTCGTTGGTGATGAAAGTAAGCCAGCTCGTCTAAATGTAGAGATAGACTTTTCGATATCAGAGATTGGACATCAAAAAGACATTAGTATTCCCAAGAACGCGATTCGTGAAGTGACTCGAAAAAAATGGCCCGTAAAGCCCAGGAAATTTCTTGAAAAGGCGGGCCTGGTAGATCCTTTGGTGGAAAAAAAGGAACCTTAGCCTTGAAGCCGACCGACAAGTCAGGTTTGATTCGTTCACGTCAAGAAATCGCTGGCGCACGGCGCCTTGTGGTCAAGGTCGGTTCTGCTCTTTTAGCCGACGCTTCCTCCGATATTTTTCAGTCGCTATCTCAAGAAATAGTGGCATTAATGCAAAAAGATGTGGAAGTCGTTCTTGTTTCATCAGGCGCAATAGCATTGGGCTGGTCTCACCTTGGGTTAAGGCAACGTCCTCATACTTTGCCTCTTTTACAGGCCGCAGCAGCGACGGGTCAAACAGCACTCATGTCTAAGTGGCAGACTCATTTTGAAAAATCAGATATTCCGCTTGGTCAGATATTATTAACACATGGCGATATGCGGGATCGAAAACGTTACTTAAACGCAAAATTTGCATTAGAGGCTCTATTACAAAAACGTGTTTTACCCGTTGTCAACGAAAATGATACGGTCTCCGTTGAAGAGATTCGGTTTGGTGACAATGATGCACTGGCAGCAGATGTTGCTGGTTTGTTAAGCTGCCCTTTATTGGTTTTACTCACTCGTGCTGATGGTGTAATGACAGAGCCGCCCGAAGCGTCTTCAAGCGCCCAAAGAATTAGTGCAATACAAACACCTGGTGATCTGAGCGCATATAATTTAGGTGGGACGAATACTTTGGGGACGGGGGGGATGCAAACGAAATTGATTGCGGCGAGTGCGGCCCAGCAGCATGGCGCGGCAACAGTTATTGCTGATGGTCGAAAATCGGGCATCTTATCATCTATTCTTGCTGGGGCGGATATCGGTACCTTTGTACCCGGGCCCATAGATAACCCCCATAAGGCGCGGAAGCGTTGGATCAGCCAAACCTTAAGAGCACAAGGTAAGGTTATCGTCGATGCGGGAGCTAAAGCGGCGTTAGTTAAAGGGGCGAGTCTTTTATTTGCTGGCGTGGTGTCGATTAAGGGAGATTTTGACGCCGGCGACGCTGTCGATATTTATTGTGAAGAAGAGTCGGCGCCTTTCGGTCGTGGTCTTATTACGCTAGCGGCATTTGAAGCAACAAAACTCGCGGGCGTAAAATCTTGGGATGCGCAAAAGCAACATTCTGAGCCTTTGCCAGGGCAACTTATTCACCGTGATGATATGGCTTTTTTTAAGTGAGGAAAAAGAATGCACGAAGATGAAATTCAAGCTTTAGCTAAGGATTATGCTCAGCGTGCTCAGCGTGCTTCGCGAGCATTACGAGCGGTATCTACTGACGATAAAAACAGGGCTTTACAACTTGTTGCAGACAAGTTGCGCGCTGAACCATACCGAACAGATATTTTATCTGCTAATGAGAAAGATATTTTTGCTGCTACCGAAAAATCACTTCCAAATGCGTTGGTAGATCGTTTGCGATTAAGCCCTGAGCGACTAGATGGGATTGCGAGCGGCGTCGAAGTAATTGCTCATTTGCCAGATCCGGTGGGCGTCATAAGCCAAGAAAAGCGGCGTCCGAATGGACTTAAAGTGAGTAAAATGAAGGTCCCTTTAGGAGTGATCTTCATGATTTACGAATCAAGGCCAAATGTGACCATCGACGCTGCAGCTTTATGTTTTAAAGCTTCAAATGCAGTTGTCCTACGTGGGGGTAAGGAAGCTCTTTATTCTAATATTGCCTTTGCGCGTCTTTTTAATGACGCACTTCGTGAAGTAAAGATGCCATCGGACGCTTTGGTTTTTGTTGAAACGACACAGCGCGCTTTGATGTCTGCTTTGTTGGAGCAATCGGCTGCTATTGATTTGGTTATTCCTAGAGGAGGAACAGGCTTGATAACTGCGGTTTCGGAACAAAGCAAAATACCGGTGCTTCAGCATTATCAAGGTATTTGTCATGTTTATGTGCATCAGGACGCAAATCTCGATAAAGCGTGTGAGATTGCCTTTAATGCAAAAACGCAACGGCCTGGCGTTTGTAATGCTATGGAGGGGTTAGTTGTTGACAAGCAAATCGCGGGAGCGTTTTTACCCCAGATGACGCAAAAATTGCTCGAAGCCAATGTTGCTTTACGGTTGTGTGACGAATCGTTGAAATATGTTCCTGAAGAGATTAAATCAAAAGTGATAAAGGCAGATTCGGATGATTTTCATACTGAATTTTTATCTTTGGAATTGGCCATTAAGACCGTTAATGATTCTAAAGAAGCAATCGACTTCCTCGCTGAGCATGGTAGTGGCCACACTGAATCAATTGTGACTGAGAATAATGATGTTGCACAAATATTTTTGCGACAGGTTGATGCTTCCTGTGTGCTTCATAATGCTTCGACAAGATTTAACGACGGTGGTGAATTGGGATTAGGTGCAGAGCTTGGTATTTCTACCACAAAGTTGCATGCATACGGCCCTATGGGCTTAAGCGAACTTTGTACGGAGAAATACATTGTTTTGGGTGATGGCCAAATTCGGGAGTAAATATGTCTTCGGAAAAACATATTGTAGTGCAAAAATACGGCGGCTCATCTGTAGCTGATCCTCAGAAACTTAAAGTTGTTGCCGAGCTTATAAAGAAGAAGCGTGATTTGGGAAAACGACTTTGTGTTGTTGTTTCCGCAATGGGGCAAACAACAAATGATTTATTGGCTAAAGCCAATGAAGTATCACAAGCACCTTCGAGAAGAGAATTGGATATGCTTTTATCTTGCGGGGAACGCGCCAGTATGGCCTTGTTGGCAATGGCTCTAGAGTCGTTGGGTGTTCCTTCAATTAGTTTTACTGGTAGTCAGTCTGGTATTATTACAAACGATCAACATTCTAATGCGCGTATTTTGGAAGTACGTCCTTATCGCGTGCAAGATGAGTTAGCGAAAGACAAAGTTGTTATTATCGCTGGTTACCAAGGTGTTTCTTACAAAAAAGAAATTACCACTTTAGGACGAGGCGGTTCTGATACCACAGCAGTTGCTATGGCAGCAGCTTTAGAAGCTGAAGCGTGTGAAATTTATTCGGATGTAGACGGTGTCTATACTGCCGATCCGCGGGTTGTAACGGATGCCGTACCTTTGTCTGCCTTAAGCTATGATGAAATGCTGTCGCTTTCTAAAGGAGGGGCTCGCGTACTTAACGCACAGGCTGTAGCCTATGCGAAAGAAAAGAATATCACGTTATACGCTAAAAAGACTGGGAGTTCACAAACCGGTACGATTGTTTTAGAGTCAACCGTTGAACGTGAGATTCAGCCATGGGCTTTCGCGCATCGAGAAATGGTCAATTCATATCAGTCCCCTCAAGAGCTTTCCTTAACCC
>MDTG01419160.1_pt1 | contig 18865 bp, 7 predicted proteins | sample 811421 | NCBI WGS metagenome assembly MDTG01 (sample SAMN05326645, study PRJNA326480) | marine metagenome | isolation source: seawater | place: Pacific Ocean: South East | collected 2011
CAGCCGTCGTCGCGCCGCCTCGTCCAACTGGAGTACGACGAGTCCATACTGGAAAAGGAGGCCGAAGAGGAGCCCACGGAGAAGCCAAGCGAGGAAGAATCTGAAGAGGACGTGCGTGCTAAAGAGGCAAAGACGCACATGAAGCGCATGGGGGAAAAGATGTACAATTTGACCAAGACGGTGTGCGACAAGCGCTACTCGGACCCGGCAACCGCTCTCAACTTGCGACACGAGGCGGCCATCCTGTGGGCAGAGCTCGACAACGCGACTGGCAACGTCTCGTGCTTCGATTGTGTGACTCTCACCAACAAGAGCTGCGCAAAATGGTTTATAAACGGGTTTGCACTGCGCAATGAAGTCGGGCCACGGGCTGAGCACACCCGAAGGCTAAAGGAGCAGCTGAAGCAACAGGAGCCCGAGCGCAGGCGAAAGCTGGACGAGATGTTCGACAAGAGCTGCTGCAGACGCAACAAGCTCACAAAGGAAGTGGACTGCAAAAAGGAGTACTGCATCAAAGCGTTTGCTCAAAAGGCACAGAGTCGCATGGGACACGTGCTGAGGCGCATGCACGAAAAGGGAGTCATCGAAATGTCGGTCGAGCAGAGAGTCGCCGTCGACGTGATTGCTCCACACCTGCATTCCGACGAGCGCTGCAGGAAGGTGGATCCGCACACACGTCGGGTCGACAGCGAGGTCAGTGAGGTCGAATGCATTGCTAGCTCTTTGGTGAATCACATTGCGGACAGGCACGGCATTTCCAAGAATCGCATAGATGAAGAGCTCAGCAAGTACGGGCTAAGCGTTGCAAAAATGATCGCCCAGCCGTTCAAGATGACAAGCAGCGTTACAGAAACCATGTCCAACTTCAAGAGCAATCCCATATTTGCGGACATGGCTGCACAGCTGCGTGCAAAGCAGGCAGAAAACGAACGGGCGTCCGGCAAACGAGAACTGTCGCAGAAAACGAAGCTGCACAGGCGCGCACTCAAGAGCGCTCGTGCCGAGGCGAGCGAGGAACGCGAGAGCGGCACCCCTGTCGCGCCGTACAAAAAGAAGGCGTCGAACAAGCACTCGCGACGCCTTCGCCAAGATGCACACAGTTGGCTACACAACGCATCGCACTTTGTTTCTGACTTGCAGAAGAAGGCTTCTATCAGTCGTGCATCGTCTTTGATGCCGCAAATACACTCGCCGAGTGAGTCCTCGTACATGGAGTACGGCAAGAGCACGATCGCGGCTATTGTGTCGGCCGATGGCTCCATTGTCGGTACGGCTATCAAGTCGGCCAAGGCAGTCGGAGATGTCATGTCGGAGGGATACGAATTGGCAGCCAAGGTCCGAGAGGCCTCTGAAAAGTATAGCCAGCCGCCGCCGCGCCGTCTGAGCGAATCGGTAGTGATGTCCTTCTACGACGAGGTAGAGAAGCGTTTCGCGCACGACATGGCGACCTCCAGGAGCGCGGGTGGCAGGCGGCTCTCTGTGCAAGAGGTCGGCGTCACGCTTCCGGATCAGCACGTAAAGGACCACGGGTGGGTCGCTGGATACGCTGACTGGAAGAACGTGGTCAAGCAGACGCACGACGTTGCGCGCAAGCTGGTCGAGCGACGAGACGACGTTCTCAAGCACGTGGAGTCGAATGGCCAGTTGCCGGGAGGAGCGTGGGATGAGCAGCATCGCACTGGAATCGGCATACTGGACATGAACGCGCCCCCGAGCAAGATTGGAAACCTGTTCCGCCAGCTTCACGCATGGATGACAAACAGGCACGATTCAAAGCCGCTTCGCGCGGAGCACACACGGCGCATGGAGGAGTCGCGCAACACTCCGCGGCCCAAGAACGAAGAGCACCACGAGACCGTGCTTGGAGCAGTAATGGAGTCTATGGTTTTGGGAACGGACCCGTTTCACGCTGCTTGGAACACGCTTGAAAACAACAACCACCACAGGACGTCGCGTATGCGCAAGCTCGCCGAGACGTTCCTCGGCGCGGCCGCGACCGTGCCGCTTCTCCAGACGTCTGTGAGCAACAAGTACTCCAAGTACGACGAGACGGACGGAGGAATCAACTACTTCAAAGAGTTTACAAGGTATATTGTCTATGACACTTTTTTATGCTATCTGTACTCTCCAGACGTCAATACTCCAACGGAAAGGTTTGACGATGGCTCTTACATCGAGACGCATCGCACGCGTCGCATGTGTGCTCCCATGATACCGTTTGGTCCGACAAAGATGGACAGCTTCCGCGAGTACTATCAGCTGGGCGACCTGAACTTGGACGACTTGGAGTTTGAGCGGGCTTGCAATGCCGACAGCGTGAAGTCTGTACTTGGCGCGCTGGGACAGGACTGGGCGCGGAACTCGCTGACGACTGCTCCCATGGGAGCGGTGTTGCGAGTGGCGGAGGGCATCGATAGCATACGCAACCTTGCATTGTCTGGCATGAACGTCACAACCGAAGTCGAACGGGGCGCAGCAATCGTTTGCGGCGTCTCACAGCTCGGAGGCCTGATATTTTCGATTGTTGTCATTGTGGTCACCTTGGCACTGTGCGTGTGCGCCCCGGTCGGCAGTGCGGTTGCTCTGTTCATCTACCGCACCTTCACCATGACCGACGAGGCAATGGCAGAAAGAGATCGTCAGATAGACGATCTTCTGCGCGAGCGCGGTGCGTCCATTTCGGCGTCGCGTCTCAGGCTGGACAGTGTGAATGTCGAATCTGAGGCAGAACCATTCTTACCATTGAGCGGGCGATAAAGTGTAGCGCGCGAGTCATTTGTACTGCGTTGTTTGTAGATGGTAAGCCTCAAACATGCAGAGACTTTTGGGCTCGAGTTATGTGCACGTAGAAAAACGATTTTTGCCGGTTGGCGCCAGCGCAGATTCGCTCAAATCTACGAATGCCAAAAAGCGGTCACTGCTACACATTTTCTGTGTGTGGCCAGTCGCTTCTCTGATGTTCATGCTTGCTATTGTGGCACACTGCTTCACGGGAGTTGTGGTTCTCGCTTTTCAGCCACATAGCAAGGACGCTGCTGGGGGCGTGGACATACCCAGCGACGCGACCTGCATTAGGGTGACTCGACACTCGGACTACGCGACTGCGGATGTCATGGTGGGGTCTCCGCCAACGCAGATGCACACACTCTTGCGACTCGACCACGTTCTGGAAGCGAACTCTACCACTAGAGCCTTGCGGCTGTTTTCTCAGGACGCGGTCGAAAGCAAGACTGTTTCCTGCTTTGTGGACGACTGGTGCGTTGACGTGTTTGTTCTTACGGACGGAGACAGGTATGATCACGCCGCCTTTGCCGCTGAGTTTGACTATCGGCACGGGCTGGTGGAGCGGAACTTGGCCACGACCGCTTCTTACATTACCGGAGTGGTAGGTGAGATGAGGATGAAGAAGGGGCACTCTTACTGGCTCACGTCCACTCATCTGTGTTACGGAAGCTCCGGAGCAACAACCACGTCGTCCGAGGGTCGTGTTGATCTCACAGTCACAAGGTCCGGCGGCATCGTTATAAAGCAGGCGGACATACGCGCAAACGACATGCTGGCATCGGTACCGGCAGCCAGCGACCACGCCATGAACTGCGTGCAGAATCATTCCGGGGACGTCGTCTTGTTTCCCGAGGGCGCAGCGATAGAGTCCACATGGCTGTCGATTTCAGACACTGGAATCTACAACAAGGAGCCCGATGGCGTGGAGGCCCGGCGATTCATAGCAGAAGTGGGTACTAGCTGCGCGTCCAACCTGACAAAGTATGACCGCAACATCGTGCTGTACACCTTGGACTGCATGCCGCTGGGCGCTTGCAGAGATGGCATGAGCGTGCCATTTCGTCGCGCAGCGACGTCGTCGTTGTATTTCAATTTGGAACGAGATGGAGACCATTGGATGTCCGCAAAGGAAGACCCGTCGCTCATCAACCTGCCCAACTTGGCCAATTCCAACGACGCCTTTGTTGCGAGCCTGTTAAAAATGGCAATGATCACAGTCGCCGCTGCCGTCGTCTTCATACGCTCGAAAAAGAAGACGGCTAGCTCGTCGTGGCTGTTTAAGAACTGCGTGTCCATATCGAGTGGAAAGGGCACACTCATGTCAACGGAAGAGGGACACGGGCACCAAGGAGAAGACAAGTGGATAGGCTTTGTCGCGTTCTCCTCGCGCATCATCGTAGTCGTGTTGCGCTTCCAGTCCCTTGGGCAAGACAACCAAACGCGTGTGTGCATCACGGAACTTATAGGGAGTTTGCTGTCCTTGATTCACTGGATCAACCGATGGTATGGCCTGATACCCGACAGCGACGAGCCGCCGATCAGCAAGCTTGGTGGGTCAACAGCCATCGTGGACTCTACAGCGGCTGTCATGCTTGCGTTCTCCGAGTCACCGACCCTTGCGACGTCCTCCAGCCAATTCGACCCAACGGCGCGCATGCTCGTTGCGTTGCTGGTGTCGATCATCGTGCTCACGCGCTGCGCCTTTTCGGCCGCGTGTTGCGGAACCCTCTGGCCCGTCTTCAGAAGCGACTCCAGTCGCATGGATTATGCACTCGCCCACGTGCTCACGGCAATCGGGTGGTGCGCACAGAGCACCCTCTTAGCAGTCACGGTGTGCGATCTGTTTGTGACGCCAGCGTCGCACTCGATGTCCAGAGCGGTGGTGGGGGACCGCGGGGTGCTGTACAACATGCGTGTGACTCTGTTTCTGGGGATAGTTTGCGCCGGTCTGCCCAGGCTGATGTCTACCGCCAGACACATCGTCAGCGACAAAGAGCACAGAGACTGACGGTGTTGGGATGAATATGGTACTACAGTGCTTGTCTTGATGTATTAGACTTAAATGTCGTTTCCTACGCGAGAGCTTTTGCAAGATGTGGGCCTGCTGCTTCTCGTGCTTGCAAACTGGATTGTGACCAGTTTGATTGCGGACACGGTCACGGACAGTCTCACTGTCCGCAGGTTGTGAGACAACTTTCCGCATACCGGCACATTTGGGTAATTTACAACTACCCACCCGCCGACAAATAATTAATTAATGCGTGCGTATTTCACCCGGCAATCGTTGTCGGGGGGTGGCCGCTCCCCCCTCCGACTTTTGCTTCTTGGCCGGCTTGGAGGTCAGTACGGTCTCGGACGGGAACTGAGTGGCAAAGACACATCCAAACTCGTCTGGTGGGGTAGGGCTGCCGGACCACTGCATCACGAATGCGTGCTTGGCTTTGTGGACGTAGTAGTTGCGGTACGACGCAACCAGGTCGATGAAGCCGCCCTTGGCAAAGACCACCGTGTCGGGCCAGAGGTCGTCGTCGATGCACACGACCCCAAACATGCAGCCTTGCGGGGGGTTGACCGTGGCCACCTTGCGGTAGCAGCGCTCCACGAGTTCGTCGTCCAGTCCCTGGTCGCAGAGGTGCTGGTACCACTTCACCGGGTGACACACTTCGGGAAACTGTGTGAGGTCCAAGTGAGCCTGCATGTGGCGTAGGTGAACTGCAGAGCCATGCTGCTTGCCGCGATTTGCGTTGAAGCAGTCCGAAAGTGCCACTCCAAGATCGATGAGCCACTTCATGTGCGCGCGACTGGCCGGTGCCCAGAGCACGCATGGATGATGCTCGTGCGTCTTGCGGTATGGTTTGACAGCGGGGTCCGGGTGTGGCGGCAAGGTTGCACCAACCGACTGTATGGCAGTGTACAGGATTTGAGCAGTCTCCAGAATCATCTTGTAGTGGACGTCGCAGTGCATCTTAGCAGACAGGCCCGCAAGGCAGTGCAGGACGAAAATGTTCATTCCGGCGCTACGGTGCCCCCGCCCCCGGTCCGTGTCAGCTGCCCTGCGGCCTGAGGTGGCAGGGACTGTGACTCTTCCCACTCCGTTTCCGATCAACTGTCAGGCATCCCCCTTCTGTCTGCCCGTTCGACTACGGGTGTTTCGTGCCTTTTACCATGGCCAAGAGTCTGCAAGGCCACCGAGGCGCCTGAACCATGATGATCCGTAGCGCCGGAACAAGCTAACAATGAAGAGGACGCAAGAATCACCGATTTAGAAGAACGGCTTACGTCAAAACATCCAGCCCGGCGTCTGCCGCTTTCGATGCGGACTTTGGCGTTCTGTGCGCACACAGCTCCGAGCATGCACTACTAGTAAACAACCGCACGTCAGTAGATGTGAGACTCACAGGAGACAACAATGTTCTAACAATCAACGGCATGGTCGCACGACAGTACGTGTTCGAGGTTTCCACAACTTCCTAAAGTGGGGCGTCGTCCGAGTGGAACGTCGTTTCCAGCAACGGCGAGCTGAGTTGCACTGGTTGCTTCTCGCCTCCATCACAGCCTCCGCCCTCACACCTCCCTCATGCTCCTGCAAGCCCGCCTCCGAGCCCTACACCATCATCACCCCCGCCAAAAGAGGACGACAACACAGCGACCGTGGTGCTGATCACCACAGGTGTGGTGTTGGGAGTGGGTGGAGTGGGATTGGTTGCGACCGCTCTGTACATGTTGTCCAACTCGGGTAGCTCGGTCGTTGCTGCGGCAACGGCGGTTGCGCATCATCATGCAGACGCACAGACTCCGCTTCTGGTCATGAAAGCGGACGGTATTTAGCGTCTTGGTGGGTATAGATGAATCTCGTAGTACAGTGTAACAAGATCAAATCGTCATCTTGTCCTTGTTCGTCATCAGCATGATGGCGTTGTCTTCGCCAGAGCGCGGGCAGTTTACAGTGTTGAGCTTGTGCTGGTTGTAAAACGCAAAAACGTCGTCTCCGGTCGGAAGCTTGAACAGCTTCATGAGAGTCACGCGGTCTAGGTGCATGATGTCTCGTGCCTGGGCTCCGTCCACCACGGCTATGAAGACCTGGGTGCATGCCACGCGGTCGATGTTGGCTTTGACGCGCATCGAGCTGTTAGTCGCGTTGACGATGATGGCATGGTTTCCGCAGTTTGCCTCTGCTTTCATGCACTGAAGGCGCTTTCGGCGTTCGATGCAACGCCGAGACTTTTCGCAGCTGTCGTCTTGGCGGCTAAGCTCCTTGAGGAACTTGTTCGTTGCCTCGAGGAACCAATCGCAGTGTTCGATGATCTTGGTGCAGCAGATCCTGGCATTCTTGTCTCCGTCGTCCACGGTGGGGTTGCGCTTGGTGGGCTTGGGGTCGTCCGGCTGACCCGTTGCCTTGCGCTTGCCGTCCGCTGACGAGGCTACGATGGCGGTGCTGCTAGTCGACAGGTGTTCCAAAGGAGCTGGGCCGGGCATGCAAGACCTTGTCTGCGTGTCACTTGTTGTGCTCGGTGCTGCAGTCGGCCGTGTGGCCGGCTCTGCGGTCGACGACATGCCAAGAGCCCTGGGGGCGCTTGGAAGATACGGGCAACTGACCTTCTCGGACATGCACAGCGCCCAGGTCTTCTTGGCCTCGTCCTCCGTGCCAACCTTCTCAAACGAGCGCGACACGTAGGTCATCCATTCGATGATCACGTTCTGGCGGAGAGCACGCCAGCGCGCCGCGTCTTCTGCGCAGTTCTCCTTGTTGTAGTCTGGCTTCAGGTTTCCAGTCTGGAGGCACACAATGATGCTGATCATGTAGAAGCGGGCGCGGCGGTCGTTGGCGCGCCCAGATGGAGCCTTGACTGCCCAGCTCTCGAAGCGGTACAGAAACAGCGATGGGTGAACTTCAAAGCGCTCTTTGAACTGAGCAACGCCGCTCTCGGTGAGAAATGGGATGCCCTTGTCGTCGACTGTGTAATCAAACGGAAGCGCAGACAGAAAGGAACAGAACGCCTTCTTCTTGCTCGCGACGCTGTTGAGGCCGTACAGGACCCCCTCGTTCACTGTGCGGTGCTGCAAAGAAAACAGGTCCGCCATCTGCAGCTTCTTTGCAGTCTGAAACTGCTCTCGCCACATCTGCACCACACCGGCACTGTCCTTGTCGCTGGTGTTGAAGAAGTAAGCCTCGACCGGCAGCTCCTTTGGCATGTCCTCCACTTGGATCCCCAGCGAAGTGGCATCTTCGTCGTTCGACATGACGTAGATAGTCGAGCTGGTGATGAAGTTGGAATCGGTCATCTGTCTCTTTGCGATCGTGGGTCGTGTGGTCAGGACTTTCTGGCCGCGTTCCCGCTTGTCGCAGACGTGAACAAGATCTCCGTTTGGCATATGGATGTAGATGAGGTGGTCGGTGAGATTCTTCGATATCTTAGCTCCGTTGATGCCTACCCATGCAAGCAGGTTGGAGCACATGGGGAGCTTGTACCGCCTTTCCATCAAGTCGCATAGGCTGCACGTCCGCAACTCCATTTTATTGTTGGCACCAGGCATCTCCTTGGTGAACACGATGTCTTTGTCTTTGTAGGAAAGCGCGGCGTGTACCGAGCCATCGGACGGGTCGGTGTAGGTGAGTTCGGACGAGTCGTTGAAGCTCAGGAACGACGATTTCCCCGGTATGTCTGGGTCCACTGCAACGCTGACGACGTGGTCAAGAATGAACGACGCGAGCGACCGCTTTGCCGCACCCACGTCAAAGTCCTCGACAGCGGCAGGCTTGCTGATCAGTCGAGAGTGGATGAGCAGCATCTGCAACTTGGCCGGGATGAAGGTGCCAGTATGCAGTACAACCTTTGGGTCGTCGTCGGTGCCAGTGACGAAGAACCCAATGGAGAACATGCTCTGGTAGCTGTCGTCGGAATCGGGTTTCCTCTCCTCGGAGTGCACTTGCGTGCACACCAAGAACGTACCCTGTTTGAGGTCGTGGTTGTACGCGATGCGCTCGGAGTGTGGATTCTCCGAAAAGGTGAAGTCGCTGTTCTTGTTGCCGCTGTTGAACTGTGAGTTGCCAACGACGGTGTGCTCCTTGTTGTGCCCGAGGTCCATGATCGTCTCGAACGAAGAGGCGTCAAAGGGGTTGGTCTTGTTGAAGTGCTTAGAGGCGTCGCTGTTGTATTTAATCAGCAGCCCTTGGTCGACGTCAAAGCCATACTCACGGCCCACGATGGAGTAGACCTGGTAGCTGGGAAGTCCTTCGGGCGTGTGCGTGATTCCATTCGAAGTCTGTTCCTTGCAGACGGCGTGCAAGGCGGTTGTGTGCGTTGCCATCGCATTGTTGTGCAGGTAGGAGTTAGACACTCTGACTTGGCGTTGTTCGTAATCGTCGGCAATCATCTGCGAGGGATGGGAGCAACGGTGGTTGGTCGCTCAGTTCCGGCGCTACGTCTGTGTGCACCGGTCCGTGTACGGTCGTTACCTGCTCGAGTCTTGTATGAGTAAGATGCGAATAAGACCAGGTTCGTATCTGAGTCAGACAAGAAAAGTGTGTCGATCGTTCCAATGGTCACACCCTGCCGGTGCTATTGTAGCGCCGGATCCTCGGCCGGTCTTGCCGCGCGACTGTAGATTGTTCCGGCGCTATCGAGGCTTCCACACTACTACAGCAAGCAAAACAAACGAGTAACCAACAACTCATACGGCAACCTGCCAACACTCTCTTCCAAACGCACGCGGGGGAGCTCTTTTCCTGACACGGACCGGTGTACCGACCGTAGCGCCTGACCGTAGCACCGGATTCGACCCTTTGCTTCGAGTCCCTTATAACGGCAGACACCATGCCAGCTCTCATGCACATCAACAAGGTCATCGTCTTCAACAGCACCAACGACGGCATCTACACCAACCCCGAGCAGCGCGAGAACGGCAAGATCGTGCTGATCGACATCTCGGCGTCGATGTCGGAAAAGATCTCCGAGCTCAAGCTGTGCTACTCGATGGTCGAGGCCCTTTCCGGCATCAAGCTGCCTCCCATCCCCGCTCCCAAGGAGCGCACCAACTTGATCGGCTTGCTGATGGAGCTCGTTCGCCAGGGCATCGGCCAGCAGGAGTTCTTGGTACTGACCGACGGCGAGGACAACTTCCACGACATCCGCAAGATCCCGACCTCCGTCGCGGACGACGGCTCCCTGGTCGAGACCGACATTGGTGAGTTCGAGCGCTCCGGGGCGTACGAGGAGCGCCGCCAGACGGCCATCCTCGACTACATCACCAACGTGCTCAAGGCCGACGTGCACCTCATTGGCGTCGGCAACGAGGTTAAGCACCTGCTGCGCATGGCGGCGTCGCGCCCCATCGTCGTGGCGCACGTGCGCCCCCGCGCAAACGCCAACGAGGTGGCGTCGGTCATGCGGGCGGCCGTGAGCACGCGCCCCTCGCGCCCCTCGCGCCCCTCGCGCCCTGCCCAGCTCTCCGACGCGTCTGCGGCCCCTGCGGCTGCGCCTGAGACGGCAGCGGCTGCCCCCGACGTGCGCATCATCACCATCGACAACCTCGGCGAGCACGGCGTCGCCCCCGCCGAGCTCGTCGATGCCGTCGTTGCCAACGCGCCGTCAGTGTCCGTCGGCGGCGACGTGTGGACCAAAGACGAGGCCATCGCCAAGTTCGAAGAGGCCGAGGCCCTGGCCTACGCCGACGACGACACCCCGTACGACGCCGTGACCAAGTACAACCGCCGTGTCGTTGTCGAGCTGCTCAAGCTTTCCGAGACGCGCGGGCCTATCCCCGGGGCGATCGTGGGCTCCAAGTACCGCAGCCTGTTCGACGCACCGGGCAAGGGCAAGTGGAAGATCAACAAGCTGCTCTACCAGCTCAAGCAGGTCGGCTTCCTGCTCGAGGACAAACAGCACAACGTCCAGGTGGTGGTCGAGGGCAAGGACTACAACTTCATGGGCGACCGCGCCTACTCGTGCTACAAGCCCTCCGCTAGCGTGGAGAGCCTCGTGGCCGCTCTCGACACCGACGCCGACTTCTGCGCGGCGGTGGACGCGCTCAAGCGCACCCAGCCACCCAAGCGCAAGTCGAACGCGGGCTCGGCATCGGACGACGCCGGCTCGCCCAAGAAGCAGAACACGGCGTCGGACCCGCACGCTCCTCCGCCATCGTCGCCACTGGCCTGAAGGCCGGGCGCAGACAAATCGCGCAAAAACGGTGTTTTGTGTGCACGTGGAAGCGCATCGCGCAGGGTTGAATCTTAGTAATCCGCGCTGACTTTGCTCTCGGACAGCCACTTCTCTACTAGTGTGTAGTCGACTAAGAGCGTGTCCGGAAAGGGAAACACTGGTAATGTGGGTGCGAGCTCGATGTGTTTACGCAACGAGCACAAGTGACCGCGCTTTTTGAGTCCGCACTTGTTACAAATGTTTGCCTTGCGGTTTGGGTCCAGGTTTTTGTGTGCGTCGGTCTGTATGCGATAGAACCGATTGCGCACGCTGTTTGCGGTGCGTCCCGAAAAGTGAGCCGCAATCTGCGCCCAGCGGTTGCCAAGCGCGGCCTGCAAATCGATGAGCAGCACGGTTTCCTCGTCACTCCAGTCCTTGTACACCGTACTCTTTTTAGACCGCGCTTGAGCCTTCGCGATCGGCATTCTTCTTGCGCAGTATGCCGATCGCGCAGTAAATGTCCAACACCCAGTGCGCGCGCACCGCCCACCACGGAAGGAGCCAGAGCGGTACACCCAGCTCCGGGATAGCGTAGTCGTACCTCATAGTGCGCGAGGAGGTCGAGAGCAGTACCACCTCCATGAGAGTAAAGACCAGAGCAGTTGCGGTCATGAACAACAGCGATGATTTTGAGTGCCATCGTAAGGCTTGCGCCATTACGCACATCAGTAGCGTACAAACTAACCAGTTATCCGAAAACAACAGCAAACACACTACAGACGCCGCATACAGCGGGTGTCTACGCGCAACGTCGCCCCACGCGACCATTTGTGTGCTGTGCAAACTACCATGTGGACATGTGCATATTAGCGGACAATGACACGTATCGTTGTTCACATCTCCCGCCCCTACAAGTCTTACTCACGAACAGGAAGCTCGTCGATGTCTGCGTCGTCAGCATCCATCGCTTCGGAACCCTCTCCCCCTCTGGCACCCTCCCCCTCTCCGGCAAGCGGCGATGGATTGACGACTGCAACCTCCTGTCGCGGCACTCCCGAAGGTGGTTCGGGTGTAGAACCATCTGGTGGCATCATCGGTGCCGCGGGCGGGGGCCCGGTGCGCGTTGTTCCTCGAGGAAGAGCAACTGGTGGCGGCGGGCTGGGGGCAAACGTCTCCGGAGGAGCGGGAGGCTGCGGCGGTGGCGGCGGCGGCGGTGGTTGACCTTTAATGCCTGCCAAATGTGGCGCCCATTTGCCATTCTCAAAGTATTCGGGCATTCCTTCTTTGACCCTTTCCCATGCCTCCCCTCGGTCCTTGAAGAGCTTTTCGGCTGCCGACTTCAGTGTCAACTCCACGAAACGCACATACTGCGTGTGGCCGCCATCAGTCGCGGGAGTGGCCAAGATGTCGATTGCCTTTTGCGCATCCTCTGGGTTGTTGAAATACGGGATGGACTTGACAATCTCGAATGCTCGAGATTTCCATGTTTCGCTCGACGCAAACTCATCAACTGTCATGTCTCTGATCACCGCCTCGTTCAGAAGCGTCGAGAAAGCCAAAGACAGAGGTCGCTGAAACCTTTGCTGTGCTGCTACTGGCCACGTCAAAAACGACCACACTGGGTACATTGCTTCTTGACTTTTCAACGAGTTGCCGTTTGCCCTGTCCTGAGAAGTAGCTCCCTTCTCTAACGCGCTCTGTGAAGCTTCAAGGTACTTCATCAGCTCGGTTAGTACATAAATGCGCCGCGCTTTCACTGGGTTATTGAAGTCCAAGTCAGTTTCGCCTATACCAGCGTCTACTAGGTCGTCCATAAGCTCGTCACGCACGGTTTCATCCATTTGGTCAATCATTGATTGAATCTTGTCTCTCATCACTCGGTGTCCCTGTGTGTCGTCGATGTCGATCGTGATCGGACTGAACTGTGCAGCGTTGGATGGGTCAATCGCCCGGTATTCATCCGCGCTTTTTGCACCTTCTGCTGCCGTGGCCACACTTGAAAGTCTGTCAAATGCACTTGCTTCAAGCCTTTTATCAAAGGCTTCTCGGCTCTGTTCCAGACCACTTACGCGTAGTTGCAAAAACTTTGCTTTCTGCGCGTCGTTCAAGCCAGTCATGCACTGCTCCATCGAGGTCATGGTGAGCGCGACGTCGGACAGCAACTGTCCACACTCCGAGTGCAGCTTCCATGCCTCTTGATCGGGAGACAACGCAGACTCAAGGACCTCCATAGAAATGTCGTTCTTTTGGAACCTTTTGAATTCAGGCATGTCCATGATTGCCGCCATCTTGTCGTACTTACCGTTTTCAGCATGCGTCACGAGATCCTTAAGTAAATTATGTGCTTTCATAAGCACGCGCTCTTCCGTTTTGTATGCGTCAAAAATGCCTTTTGCACGGGGCGTGTTGAACTGCTTCCAATACGTAAGCCCTTTTGTTACGTTGGCCATCCTGTAGTCATACGCCTCAAGACGGTCGAGTGCAAATTCATATGGAAACGCAGTTGAGTAGAAACTACTGTACGCGTCACGAATGGTAATGCTTGTATCCCTTAACAACGCGTCGGTCTTGTATGACGCAGCTGCAATGTTGCCTCCCGTTGCTGACCACACGCTGCTGAACATTGGAGCCGCTTCTGCAAGGCTAACGGCGTTTTCTGAAAGCGATGCCACAACTCCGTCGACACCCAAAGACGCCGCTGTCATTGCCGCATGCTCGGTCATCCGTTGGCCGAAGGACGAGTATGTTGCCGTGGAGTACGCAACTTGCGCAAGAACACCCAGCAGAGCAAGGCGCGCTGTTCCTCCAATAGCAATGCGTGCCATTTTGCTTAGCGACGCAGCCAAACTGTAAGCTTTCTGGTGCCTGGCGTCTTTGGCTCCAACTTTTCGGACCCACATGTGTTGGAATGGGTCGTATACATCCGAAAACGTCTTCCATTGGGGATGTGGCACCCACTTGGATGTTGAGGTAGCACCCATTGCAAACAGGAAGTTGATAGTTGTATTGATCTTGCGTACGAAATTGGCGTCTCGATGCAAACCCGATTTCATATTGAAGCCATCGAGCATTTCGGCCGACACTGCAAACTTCACGACGTAGCAGGCGGCCCGTTGTCCGCCACTCTTAAACTGAATACGCCGCGTGTCTGGGAAATCGAACTTCTTCGATGCGTTGACAGTCTTTCCTGTAGTTTGCATGTACTGTCGGCATGCCTCCACGACCCATTTGTTTAGTCTATCCACAAAATGTGTGGAACAGGTGTCGGCGTCCTGACTCACAGGCGCGCCACTTGCAGGGTTGAGCACGGCGTTGTTGTACGCCACTTCAACAGATGCGTCTGTAAGGTCTAGAAGGTCCTCAGGTCGCGTTCCGAATGCCTTGACTCTCTGGATCATCAGTTGGTGCATTGCCGAGTTGATCTGGCCCTGAGTTGCTCCGTTGAAGTAGGAACGTTTGCGTCGTGGGTTGGCCTGAGACAGGAGCTGATCGCCCCTAGACATGAACACCGCTTCTTGAGGAAGTTGTCCCTTTTCGATCTTTTGGTATATGTCGTTGATGCGGCGGACAATACTGTCTCGAGCATCAAACTCGGTAGGGGACAGCTTGCCAAGGGACGACCAGATCCACCAGCTGTCGCCAGAGTCGCCTCCGAACGGCGCGGGTCCTTGTGCACGTTCACTTCTTGCGTCCATCCTCTTTGCGTCATCGGGCGTCTGCGAGACCGCACCACCGAAGTACAGGGTTCTGCCCACTGGGGTAAGGAACTGCGGCGTGTCGGTGTGCATGATGTACGAGCAGACTTGCGTCTTCAACCGCTGGATTTGCATGCGCACGTTTTGCGTGTTGGTGATGATCTGCGAAGTTCCGACGTAGGCGGCAAAGCTCCCTGACCGCATGCGCGTGTTCTGCAGCATGAGACCAACAAGCTCGGCAAAGCGGCTGCTCAGAACCCAGTCCTTTCCCTCCACGTATTCCCAAAGATAAACGTACCGGTGGTATCCTGGGCACATGCGCATCTCGCTTGTGATCAGGTCGAATGCCTTGTGCACCGCCGCAACCGTGTCGGGCTTCAAGTGCAACATAAACGAGTTTCTTGGCTCGGAGATTCTCGAAAATGACGCGGGTGTCGACGCTGCGAGCGAGTCTTTCAACTGCTCTTGGAACTCCATGCTCACGTTCCGAAGCTTGTTTACTAGCTGCTTAATGGTGATGGGATGCGACGCGCTGCCCAGTAGGTTGTTGAGCTCTACCGACGCCTCGAAAAACCCGTGACCGGCTTCTCCTGACGTGATCTGTCTGATGCCGTCCTTTACGTCGGTATTGATTACCACGAGCTCGTTGCCCGGATTGTCACGGACGTCCAGCTGCAACTTTGACGCCTTGAGCGTAGAGGATACGACTGACTCCACCAGTTTGGTCTGAAACCTAGAGACTCGCTCCGCCATCGCTTTCTGTCTGTTGCTTGCTTCTTTGGATACCGCTTTGAGATCCTCATCTTCCCAGGCGATTGCAGAATCGGCCGCTTCTCCGATTGCGCCAGTCAGTTCGGTCACAAACCGATACAGGCGATCACCCGAAATTGCAACCTCTCGAAGAGCGTCCGTCCATATGTCCGCTCGGCGATCTCTGCTTGCGTCTTCAATGCTTCGGTGGATACCAAAGACTTCCTGGCTGTCCTTGCTTCCTTCGTGTTGGAAACGCTTTACGTACTCCTCCTCGCAGTCCATCTGTTCGATTTGGTCAAAAGCAAGAATGGCGTTGACAAATGTCTTGAACAAGCTCATAGGACTCAGATCGTCTGGGTCAATTTTGTTGTTCTGGCGACCCATGCCATACGGATAAGATTCCGTGTCGTCAAAAGGCTCTGCGCACGCGGACGCCCCAAAGTACATGCCGTACGGCTCACTCGGTCTAGCCATACGCCCAGTTTCCTGAGACGGATCGGCTTGGCCGCGAGGAGTGTCTGGGTCTTCCCAGCCAATCTGCATGCCGTTCGACAGAAACGCAGACAGTGACGCGTTGGGTATCTTTGTGTCGATGCTCACTGCCATGAAGTATGGGTGCTCGTGCTTGTCGGGGTCGTCTACAGAAGGAGACGGAATCTGCAACGGAATGCTGGATCTATCAAACTTCTTGAAGCAAGCGACACCGGCGTCGACGGGAAGCAATAGATTCCTACTGTCGAACGCTGATCCTTCGTTTGAGCACTGACTGCATGGACGTGTAACGTAGACGTCGTCGCCCATCTCGCTTACCGAATGCATGATTGTGCCAGGCGGGGTGCTCTTCACGACTGCATTTAGGTGCACCTGCCTCAGCTTTGCAACCGCAGCCGCTGCGTGCATCAGATCCTCAGGACCTTGGTCATTTTGCACACTGGGATTCATCAAAGACAGTGTCATAAACTCGTAGACCGATGCCTCGCAAACAGACTGGCTAAAGGTTTCGGTGTTTATCTGTTGCTGCTTGTCTCGATTGCGATCCAATGGAAGCCATGCTGCTTTCCTTGCCTTGTCTGTTTTTGATGACTGCGAACCATCGGTTGCAAACAGCGGCATGTCAGGTCGCATGTCTCTGGTCGCGTTTGCAAAGAAATCGGTGTCGAGCTTCATGTTGTCGGTAACGTAAATCTCTTGCTCGCAGTCTCTCACTTGTTCGACAATGTCGGGCGGAAGCTGATAATCCTGAAGACCTGCAAACTCCCCACGGCTGTATTGCGGCATGTCCGTCTCGGGATAGTCGTACTTTACAACCTCGTCTGCCGCACCGCTGGATGCCTGGTGGATTCCTCGAAAGCCACAGAGGCCCCTAATCATGCAAAACTGAACGAATCCCTCGTCCGACACGACCTTTCCGTCGAGCATGCTGGAACCGAACTGTTCTATTTTGCCTTTGTACGTTTCCCTGTGGCGGTTGTGTGCAATGACAACGTCGCGCATGTCACGAGAGGCCTGGAAGTTGGATTTGCGCTGAGGGGGCGCTTGTCCAAGACGCTGGCGCCGCTCTTGCTGGCCTCGCATATCGCCCAGCGTTGCTTGGTTAAACCTTGCGCTTGCGTCAAAAAGTTCTTGTGTGGAAAAGGGCCTGTAGTAGCCCAGTCCAAGCGCTTTGGCCCAGTCTGCTGACTCCCTGTCCCTCCACATGGGCGACAGTCCGTGATCAAAGTACCACGCTTTGCCATCCGGCGGTAGACCGCCGGTCTGCCACGCCGCAACGTCCTGAGGGTTGGCGACTGTGGAATGGCCCGGCTGAGCGGAAGTTGTTTTCAGGTTTGTAAACAACCCGGAAATACGACCGATTGCCTCGCTCACACACGTTGCAAACTGCTTGAAGTTGGGGTAGACATCTTCTTCGAATATGGCTCGTGGGTCGTACTCTGTAAACGCTTGGCATGCGTTGGCATGCTGAATACCAGGGTTTCCAGTCATCTGCCTGTAGGGCGCTGCCTCCACCAGCGCTTGGGTGTACACTCTCTCAAGGGCACCATCCATGGCGTTTGCCGTGTTGAAAAGCTGTGTAAGATTTGTCTCGGCCTTTTCAACGACGTCGTTCATAGCATCGACAAGTTGGTCTACGACGCTGTTGGCCATTGATTCCGGGTGTATCAGCATAAGAAAGGCGAATATGACCGCCCTGGCGCAGTCCATTCCGTGTTCATTTCCGATGCTGATTACTGCGGCTGTTCCGGCCTGCGCTCCTTGTGTTTCAAATGCGGCCTTGATGACCCGGCCCGCAGTTTGTGAAGGAGGACCACCGGCGCATCCGTCTTGGAGTATGCGCAGGATCGCTTCCCTGACGACTTCTACTTGCATGAGCCATCCTGCAAGCCGCAGTGCTCGTTTGATCATCCCCTGTGCGTCTTTGCGTTGCCGCTTCACAATTCCGCCCATGGCCTTCACAATGCCTCGAGCTGAAGCAACCCTCATGATTTCCGGCATGCTGGCGAGCGGAGCTATACGCAGCTTTTCTCCACCATCCCCTGCCCACAGCATGGAAACACACTGGGAAAGATACTGTGAGTCGTCTGAACCCAGAGCAAACCGCGACTCCAACACAGCACGCGACGAAGACATGGAGTTTGCAGCCTTGCCGCTTTCGTCGATTGCGCTTGTGATGTCTTCAACACGACGCCTGATTCTGTTGGCCGAGTTGTACCCGTACTCGGCATCGCTAGCCAGTGTAGTGGATACACCCGTCAACATTGCCTCGACGAATGTGTCTTTTCGCACCCTGTGGAACGATTCGCCCACCCTTTGCTTTTTGGCATCAGGAGCGTGATCCTCTGCGTCTTCCATTGCACCTGTTCTTTTCTACTGATCTACAGGACCACGCTAGATATCTCTGTGACTAGGCTGTAGAGGTAAGACAGATGCCAGCTTTCAGAGCAGACAGGACCCTGTCCGCGTGGGAAGTAGATAGCGGACGGATCTTTCTTGCAAGTCTGAGAGACGCGGCAGCAGTGGCGGAGACGTACATCAATGACAGTGCTGACCTGGTCGACCCCCCCGAGCAAATGACAGAACAAGCACCGCTTCTCAGGGAGCTCGAGAAGGACAGAGTGTCGGGAAAGCAGCACAAGGAAGACGCGTGTATGAAGACCGGGCCGTCGTTGATGAAAACGAATCGCACAAGGCAAGCCCCATCACTTGTCAACGACAACTGCGACGCAAACACCGTGGAAGTTGTAAAGCACAACGGCAAATACCAAGTTATTATTGACGGCGTGTCCCAGAGAACGATCGAGAAGGAGGATGGGGTTTACAAGCAGGCATACACGTTCTGGATGCCTAGATTCAAGGAAAGGACCATACAGGTTGGAAGCGGCGACGACGTCGGCTACAAAAGGGTTGTTCAACCGGTTGTGTTTGGGTTCCGAGTGGAGGACTTTGAAAGCGTGCCGAGCCGATGCGTCGTGGAGTCTATGCAACGGGTCATCAACG